>Ga0105103_10000095_pt1 | contig 44049 bp, 38 predicted proteins | sample PPLLaktember2015_2_FD_79107 | JGI IMG/M metagenome (GOLD analysis project Ga0105103, IMG submission 79107) | Freshwater sediment microbial communities from Prairie Pothole Lake near Jamestown, North Dakota, USA - PPLs Lake P7 Core (6) Depth... | ecosystem: Environmental > Aquatic > Freshwater >...
CGCAGCACCGGCGTGCGGTGGGCCACGCCCGCCAGCCGCTGCGCGGCCCGCGCTATGTCGTCGAAATCGATGGCCAGGGTCATGAGCCCAGCATAGCTCAGGCCGCGTCCTGGAAGCCGCCGGCGCGGTAGGTCAGCACCAGCGTGTCACGCTCGGCGCTGCGCGATGGGTCCTGCGGCTGGATCGGCGTGGTCTCGTGGATGACGCGCGCATCGTCCAGCAGCAGCACGCTCCAGGGCTGGGTGAGCGTGAAGCGCAGGCCCTGCGGGCCCCGCGCATCGAACACGCGCGTCTCGCCGCCCTTGACGTTGTGCCGCGCCACCAGGATCACCGCCACCATGTCCACGCCGTCGCGGTGCGCGCCTTCGGGCGTGGGCCGGCCGATGCCTTCGCTGCCGGTCTCGATGCGGAAGGGGTGCGCCTCGACGAACCAGCGCTGCGTGCCGCGCAATGCGCTGGCGCAGCGGCCCAGCGCGGCCAGCAGTCGCGGCCAGCCGGCATCGGCCACCAGTTGTTCGCGCAGCGGCTCGAACCAGCGCTCGATGCCGCCGTGCAGCGCGTTGTAAGCCACCGGCTGCCAATGTGCGCGCTGCGGCACAGCCGAAACGGAAGCGCCGTCGACGATGAAACTGCCATGCCGGCGGCGCCGGTAACGCCCGCCATCACGCAGATGCGCATCGGGCGGCAAGTCATCCCAGAAACGGTGCCAAGCCTGCAGTTGCTGCAAGGCAACATCACTCAAACGGGTCAATGACGCCGCGTCGAGCACGGCATATCCTGCGCTTCGCAACTGAGCGTCCAGGTCGGACAACGCGGTCAATGGGGGCGGCGGGTTCATCGTGATTGCACCATGCAGAATTGTCGCGCTCAGGGCTGGGGCAACAACTCTAATCCCCGTCAGCCGGGGAGCGATCTGCCGCGTTAACCTCTCCAAGCTTGCACGGGACTCGAACCCAGATTCATGAACGCCAGCTCCTTGACCGAACAAAGTGCACTTCGCTTGGTCGACATCGTCGAACTGAAATGGATGTTGGCCGGCGAAGGCCTGCATGTGCACGTGGAGAAGCTGCAGTCCGACCCGGGCTATGCACGCGAATGTCTGCTGGCCGCGGAGCGCTCCGAGAACCCGACCGTGCGCCGGGTGGCATCCAAACTGCGCGCCTGCCTCGACGGCGGCCGTTGAGCGCCAACATCCCGCTGGCCCCGTCGTTCTAGCGGCGGGTGAACTGCACCTCGTAGGTCTGCTTGGCGACGGCTTGGTAGAAGCTGCCGACCAGCCGGCCGCTTGCGGCATCGAGCCGCAGTTCATAGAACGATCCGTCGTAGCCGCCCGCCCGCAGTTCGAAGCGCGCATGCACCGCGCCGTCCTCGCGCCGCGCCTTGGCCGACGCAAAGGGCAAGGGCCGCGGGTTGAAGTAGCTGGCCTGCAGTGCGCCCTCGGCGCCGACCGATTCGATGACGATGTGGTAGTTGCCGTCGGTGCGCGACCAGCCGCCGACCAGCGCCTCGAAGCCGGTGCGCGGCCCCTGCGCCGAAGCTTGTGCGGCCAGAGCGCCGGCAGCCAGCACCAGCCAGCGGCGGCGTGTCGTCGGCGGCGCCTTCATCTGCAGGCTCAGGCCGGCTGGCGCTGCCGCGCCAGGGCCGCACCCTGGGCAAGCGCCTGCAGCTTGCGCAGCGCCACGTCGCGGTTCATCGGCGCCAGGCCGCAGTTGGTGCAGGCGATCAGGTGTTCGCGCGGCACGAACTGCAGCGCCAGGCCGATGGTGTCGGCCACCTCCTCGGGCGTTTCCACCTGGTCGCTGGCCACGTCGATCACGCCGACCATCACATCCTTGCCCTGCAGCAGCGCCATCAGCTGCGGCGGCACATGCGAATGCACGCATTCCAGGCTCACCTGCTTGATGGAGCTGCGCGCCAGCGCCGGCAGGATCTTCTCGTATTGGCGCCATTCCTCGCCCAGGCTCTTCTTCCAGTCGATGTTGGCCTGGATGCCGTAGCCGTAGCAGATGTGCACGGCCGTCGTGCAGCGCAAGCCCTGGGCGGCGCGCTCCAATGCGGCGATGCCCCAGGTATTGACCTCATCCATGTAGACGTTGAAGGCCGGCTCGTCGAACTGGATGATGTCCACGCCGTCGGCCTGCAGCGCCAAGGCCTCCTGGTTGAGCAGTTCGGCAAAGGCCATCGCCAGCTTGACGCGGTCGCCGTAGAAGCGGTCGGCCACGGTGTCGACGATGGTCATCGGGCCGGGCAGCGTGAACTTGATCTTGCGCGTGGTGTGTGCGCGCAGGAAGCGCGCTTCCCTCTCGTGCACGCGGCCCTTCAGCTTCAGCGGCGCCACCACCTGCGGCACCATGGCCTTGTAGCGGTCGGCGCGGATACCCATCTCCACCTTGTGCTCGAAGTCGATGCCCTCGACCTGCTCCAGGAAGCCGTGCACGAAGTGCTGGCGGCTCTGTTCGCCGTCGCCAATGACGCTCAGGCCGGCATCTTCCTGGGCCTTGATCCACAGCAGCGTGGCGTCGAGCTTGGCCTGCGCCAGCTCGGCGCCCTCGGCTCGCCACTGCGGCCACAGCTTCTGCGTCTCGGCCAGCCAGTCGGGCTTGGGTAGGCTGCCTGCGATGGCGGTGTCGAACATGTCCATCTCCATGCGGTTTGCAACGAGCATAAACCTTCAGTCGAGACGCCAGCGTTCGCCCGGCCCCAGGCCCATGCGGCCGTACAGCGCCATCTGCGCGAAGCGGTCGTCGGCCAGCCAGCGCAGCCACCAAATCGCCGTGACTCGCGCCACCGTGCGCTGCTGGGCCGGCTCGCGCTGCAGCACCGCGGCACCGCGTGCGCCACGCGCGCCGGCCCAGCGTATCGGCGGCTTCGAGTTGCCGGCGAAAGTCATGTGGTCGGCACCATCCAGCCACAACAGCGCACGCTTGCCGGAGGGCAACCCATCGTAGACCTGTGCGCGTTTGGCACCGTCGAGCCTTGCGGCCGCGTCGCGGCCCAGCGGGTCATCGTCGAGCGAGCCGGTGACGGCAAGAAAGGGCCGCTCGATGCCGCCGAACTGCTGCGCCAGCGACAGCCCGCCACGGCCCGGCGAGGGGCTGAGCGCGACAAAGGCCTGCAGCCGCGCATCGGCCAGCGAGCCCGGCAGCGCATAACGCTGGCCGGCCAGCGCCTGCACGGTGTGCGCGCCGAAGGAATGCCCGCCCAGGCCGATGGCGTCCTGGCGCACGCGCGACCACGGCGGCTGCGCCGCACGGCGCGCCAGCTCGTCGAGCACGAAGCGCACATCGGCCACCCGTGCCAGCAGCTGCGGCGGCGAGGCCGCGGCGCGCAGCGCCGCCATGCCGGAACTCAGCACCTCGCTGTCGCTGCCCGGATGCTGCAGGTGCACCACTGCCAGCCCGGCTTCGGCCCAGGTGCTGCCCCAGACGTCGCCGCCCTCGCGGCTGCCGCCCAGGCCGTGCGAATACAGCACCAGGGCGCACGGGCCGTTGCCGGCCGGCCAGCGCACACGCAGCGGCAGCTCGCGGTCGCGCGCCGGGTCGGTCCAGCTGAAGTCGGTGACGCTGCCGGCCGGCTGGGCCGCCGCGGCGCGGGCGGCCAGCAGGCTGAGCAGCAGCGCACGCCGGCGCATGCTCACCAGGCGTCGACGAAGCCGCAGCGTGGCGGCAGCAGCTTGCCGGCCACCGAGTTCAGCCCGCGCTGCAGCCAGTTGCGCGTCTCGGCCGGGTCGATGACGTCGTCGATCTCGAGGTGGCTGGCCATGTTCAGCGCCTGGCCCTTGGCGATGGCTTCGGCCACCAGCTTGTCGAACAGCGCCTCGCGCTGCTCCGGTGCCGCGGCCTCCAGCTCCTTGCGGAAACCCAGGCGCACCGAGCCTTCGATGCCCATCGGCCCGAACTCGCCGCTGGGCCAGGCCGCGATGGCCACCGGCGCATGGAAGTGCCCGGCCGTCAGCGCCATCGCGCCCAGGCCGTAGCCGCGGCGCAGCATCACGCTGAACACCGGCACGCGCAGCGACGCGGCGGTGACGAACAGCCGCCCTGCCCGGCGCACCATCGCCGTCTTCTCGCTTTCCGGCCCGACCATGAAGCCGGGCGTGTCGACGAAGGTGATGATCGGCAGGGCGAAGGCATCGGCCAGCTGCATGAAGCGCGCAAGCTTGTCGCAGCCCGGCGCATCGAGCGCGCCGCCGAGATGGCGCGGCTGACTGGCCGCCACGGCCACCGCGCGGCCGCCGATGCGCGCCAACGCGGTGATGACACCCACGCCGAACTCGCGGCGCAGTTCGAGCACGCTGCCGGCATCCATCACCGTGTCGATGATGGCGCGCGGGTCGTACAGCGCATTGCGGTTGGGCGGCAGCGCCAGGCGCAGCGACAGCGCGTCGCCGCCCGCCGCCGCATCGGCCGGCAGCGCGCCCTGGAAGTAGCCCAGGTAGCGCTTGGCGGCGGCCACCGCGGCAGCCTCGTCGGCCACCAGCAGGTCGATCACGCCATTCGGCCCCTGCACGCTGACCGGGCCGACCTCGTCGGCCTGCACGCGGCCCAGGCCGCCGCCTTCGATCATGGCCGGCCCGCCCATGCCGATGCTGGCGTTGGCGGTGGCGATGATGACGTCGCAGCAGCCCAGCAACGCGGCATTGCCGGCAAAGCAGCGGCCATGCGCGATGCCGACCACCGGCACCTGCCCGGACAGCCTGGCGAAGCGCTGGAAGGTGGTGACATGCAACCCGGCGATGGTGATCGAGTCGACGTCGCCCGGCCGGCCGCCGCCGCCTTCGGCGAACAGCACCAGCGGCAGCGCCTGCGCCTCGGCGATCTCCAGCAGCCGGTCGCTCTTGTGGTGGTTGAAGTAGCCCTGCGTGCCGGCCAATACAGTGTAGTCATAGGCCATCACCGCCACGCGCGAACGCTGCGCTCCGAACAGCTCCGCGTTGACGCTGCCGGTGCCGGTGATCAGCCCATCGGCCGGGGTGTTGCGCTGCAGGTCGTCCAGGCTGCGGCGGCTGCGCTGCGCAGCCACCGCGAAGCCGCCGTACTCGAGCAGGCTACCGTCGTCCAGAAGGTCGGCGACGTTCTCGCGCGCACTGCGCCCGCCCTGCGCATGGCGGCGCGCCAGCGCCTCGGGCCGCGCCGCGTCGTCGAGTAGCGCGCGGCGGTCGAACAGTGCCTGCAGGTCGGCACGCGGCACGCGCGGGTCGGGTGGCGGCGCGGCCTGCGGTGCCGCGGCGGGCGCAGCCCCAGGTTCCAGCTCGACCAGCGTGGCGCCTTCATCGACCACGTCTCCCACCGCCGCAACAATGGCGCGCACGATGCCCGGCTGGGGTGCTTCCAGCGGCACCTCCATCTTCATCGCTTCCAGCAGCAGCAGTGTCTGGCCGGCGGCCACCGCCTGGCCGACAACCACCTCGATACCGATCACCGAGCCATGCACCGGCGAGCGCAAGGCCTTGCGCGACATTCCCATCCATCGACTCCAGCTGCTTTTCCCTGCGGGCGCCCCAGGTGCGTGCATTCTCCACGCTGCGACGCTGCGGCTGCCGCAGAGCAGGCTCGATCCCATAGACTGCACGTTTGACCAGCGTCCACACCAGCATGTCGGAACACGTCGAAGTCCAGCCTGCAGCGGCCCCGGCGGCCAGCGCACCCGGGCTCGACGCCGCCACCGCCACAGCCCTGTTGCAGCACAGCGCCAGTGCCGTCGCGCTGTGCGACGCGCAGGGGCGCATCGACTGGTGCAACCGCGTGCTGCTCGACCTGTCCGGCGGCGCGCCGGCCGAAGGCCGCGGCCAGGACCTGGCGCTGCTGCTGGCACTGTCGCAGGCGGACAGGCAGTTGCTCCAGGAGGCGCTGAGCCTCGGCCGGCCGTGCCAGCTGAGCAACATGCGTGTCGGTGGGCCGAGCGGCAGCTGGTGGCGCGCACACATCAGCGTGCTGCCCGACGGCCGCCGTGCCACGCACTGGAGCTCGGTCGACGAACTGCACCACCAATCGGCCGAGGCCACCCGCCTGCGCGAGTTGCTCGACCTGGCGCAGGACTTCGGCCGCCTGGCCGTGTGGGAGCGCGACACGCGTTCGCTGCAGGGCCGCTGGGACAGCCACATGTACCGCTTCTGGGGCCTGTCCGAAGGCGACGGCACGCCCGACTTCGACCGGGCCACCGAATCGATCCTGGCCGAGGACCGGGCCGGCGTGAACCAGACCTTCCGCCATTCGATCCGCCGCGCCGGCACCTACTCGCACCGCTACCGCGTGCGTTCAGCCGACGGCGTGATTCGCCAGGTGCACTCGCAGTGGGTGGTAAAGAATGGTGCCGACGGCGTGCCCGAACGCGCGCTCGGCATCCTGATGGACGACACCGAAGCCTGGAACCTGGCATGCACCCACGCCGAAACCGCCGAACAGCTGGGTTTGGCGCTGGACTTGGCGAATATCGTCGTTTTCCGCCACGACCTGCGCACCGACCGCGTCAGGATCAGCGACAAGGCCTTCGAGCTGTTGGGGCTGCCGCAACCAGGCGGCGAGCTCAGCGCCGAAGAGTTGCGCACGATGGTGCACCCCGACGACCAGCCGGGCCTGCGCGCCAGCCTTGAACAGGCGGTGGCGACCGGCCTGCCGTTGGACGTGGAGACCCGTTTCCGACATGCCGACGGCAGTTGGCGCCATGTGCTCACGCGCCGCATGCTGCAGCGGGACGCGAACGGCCGGCCGGCGGCGCTGCTCGGCGTGGGCCTGGACCTGAGCGAGCGTGTCGAAAGCACGAAACGCCAGACCGAGTTGATGCGCCAGTTCGAGCTGACCACCCGCGCCGCAGGCATCGGCTACTGGTGCGTCGAGGCCGAGAACAACCGCCCGCGCTGGAGCGAGCAGACCTTCTTGCTGCATGGCCTGTCGCCCGAGGCGCAAGCGCTGCCGACGAAAGAATGGCTGCATCGCTTCGTGCACCCGGCCGATCGCGAACTGGTGCGGCAGCGCTACGCCACCTGGGTCCAGCGCGGGGGGCCCAACCTGGTGCAGGAGATGCGCATCGTGCGCACCGATGGAGCGACGCGCCATGTGCTGAGCTATTCGCGGCTGGAAGGCCAGAGCGGCCGCTACGATTTCTACGGCGTGCTGATGGACGTGACCGAGCGCCGTGCCGCCGAGGTTGCGCTGCACCAGGCCAGTGAACGCGCAGCACTGGCCACGCGCGGCGCCGGCATGGGTACCTGGGAACAGGATCTGATCACGGGCGAGTCGCACTGGGACGAGCAGATGTGGCGGCTGCGCGGCCTGGAGCCGCGCGACCAGCCCCTGAGCGTGGCCGAGCGCATGGAGCTGGTCCACCCGGACGACCGTGAGGCCACGCTGCACGCGCTCAACCAGGCCACCCTCGAAGGCCGTCTGTCCAGCCTGGAGTTCCGCGTGCGCTGGCCCGACGGCCAGTGGCGGTTGATCGCCTCGCGCGCCACCGCGGTGCGCGACGAGCAAGGCCAGCTGACGCACCGCATCGGCGTCAACTGGGACATCACCGACATGCGCAACGCGCAGTTGGCGAGCGAAGAGAAGCTGCTGGCACAACGCGAGAGCCAGGCCAAGTCGCGGTTCCTGTCGCGCATGAGCCATGAGTTGCGCACGCCCCTGAACGCGGTGCTCGGCTTCGCGCAGCTGCTGCTGACCGATGGCGAGCGGGTCACGGCCGAGACACGTCGGCGCCGGCTGGAGCAGATCCACGGCGCCGGACAGCACCTGCTGTCGCTGATCAACGACGTGCTCGACCTTTCCAGCCTGGAAGGCGGCGAGATGCGCATCAGCACGCAGCCGGTGGCGCTGCAGGCGCTGGTGGCCGAGACGCTGCCGCTGGTGGAGCGCCAGGCGCGCCTGCGCAAGGTCAAGTTGCGCAGCGGCGCACTCACCGGTGTGGCGCTGGGCGATGCCACGCGGCTGCGCCAAGTGCTGCTGAACCTGCTAACCAATGCAGTCAAGTACAACCGCGACGGCGGCCAGGTCCTGGTCGATGCCGAGCCTTTGGACGGCGCCGTACGGCTGCGCGTCAGCGACACCGGACGGGGCATGAGCGACGCCCAGCTGCAGCAGGCCTTCGAACCCTTCAATCGACTGGGTCTGGAAAACGAAGGCATCGAAGGCACCGGCATCGGCTTGGCCATCGTCAAGGCGCTGGTCGAGCGCATGGGCGGGACGGTGCATGCGCGCAGTTCACCCGATCACGGCAGCGTGTTCGAGGTGCGCCTGCCCGACGGCTCGGCGCTCGACCACGACGAAGCGGCGCCGGCCACGCAGGGCGTACCGACTCAACCGGCGCCACGCCCTGCCGGGCTTGCTGGGCGCTTGCTCTACATCGAGGACAACCCGGTCAACCTGCTGATCGTGAAGGAGGTGCTGGCGCAGCGGCCCGACCTGCAGCTGCACACTGCCTGCGACGGACTCAGCGGCGTGAGCCAGGCGCTGAGCCACCGGCCCGACCTGATCCTGGTCGACATGCAGCTTCCCGACATCGACGGCCACGAGGTGCTGCGCCGGCTGCGCGCCGAGGTCTCCACCGCGGCCATCCCCTGCATCTCGGTGTCGGCCAATGCGATGCCCGAGGATATCGATCGAGCACTGAAGGCTGGCTTCGAAGACTACTGGACCAAGCCACTGGACCTGCGCGTGTTCATGCGCTCGCTGGACACGATCTTCGGCGCGCAGCAGTAGGCTTGATGCGCAGTGGCGATCACACCGCAGGAGTCCAGGGGCAGGCATCGAATTCTTGAATTCGACCCAAACCGGGTATTGCAGCGGTGAAATTGAGGGCTGCGAAGCAGTGCCCTATTCGTGAAGTCGCGGCGGCCACGCCAGGTCTGCGGCTGCCGCGTCAACTCCATCGGCGACATCACCAAATCGGTGATGCCGTCTCGCCACTGCATCTTGAGCTTGAGCTCCACCTGCCCGGCGGCGTCTCACGGGCACCGCTTCAACGCCGCCGTGCCGAGCGGAAAGCGCGCGCCAAGCTTCTTGTCGTTGCTGAAGTCGGCGCTGACAATGGCTTGGCCCTTCCTCGACGCATCCAGCGTCAGCATCCAAGGCGAGTCACCCATTTGGTCGGTCGACAGCAGGGTCACGTCTTGCACGTCGCGGCCCATGCAGCTGACGCACTGGTCGAGCTTGGTGAACTCCGCGCGCTGGGTGCCGTTGACGAAAGTCACCGCACGGGCGGCAATACTCACCTTGAGCGGCGACGTGCACGCGGCCTTGGCCGGTACCCAGTCGCCACGGAACTTGGCGTCGACGGCGTCGCCGGGTCGCGCCTGAGTTAGGCCGGCGGTCAGCAGCAGTGCGGCAAGCAGGGGTCGGTGCGTGATCAAAACGGTGCAATCTCCTCTCAACGTTCGGCGACAGGAGAGCCTAGGAACACTCAAGCGCCCGACCTCCTCAGGCGCTGCTTCGAGCTCATCCGCGGCGGGCTCGGAGCACATTGTCGTTGCTGCCGCGGCGCGGTTCAGGCGTGCCGCGCCTCGGTCCAGCGCCTGAGTTTCTCGCGCGCGCCGTTCTGCGCCGGGTCCATCGCCGCGTCGTGGCCCGGCAGCCTGGCGCACAACTCGATGACGTAGCCGTTCGGGTCGCGGAAGTAGATGGAGTTGATGAAGCCATGGTGCGAGATGCCGCGCGTCTCGATGCCCTGGGCCTTGCCCTTTTCCAGCATCGGCTGCAGCACCTCGGGCGCGACCTCGAGCGCGATGTGCAGGTCGAAGTCATGCTGCGCCTTGAACTCGAAGGGCATGTCCGGTGCTTCGAAGAAAGCCAGGTTTGAGCCGTCGTCGAGCCGGTAGAAGCTGTGCAGCACCTGGGTGTCACGGCCGGTCTTGGTCTGCTTGATCTCGAAGGCCTCGACCAGCGGCAAACCGAGGAAGTCCTCGTAGAAGCGCCGTGTCTGCTCCGAATCGCGGCAGCGGTAGGCGTTGTGGTGCAACTTGCGGATCATGACGAAATCTCCCGCGAGCCTCAGAGCGAGACCAATGGCTGAGCCTTCAGCGACGCGCCGAAGCCGTCGATCGTCTCGTTGACCTGCTTCCAGCTCTTCAGCGATTTCATGCGCGCCAGCCAGCGCTGCACGTTCGGAAAGGCGGCCAGGTCGCCGCCCGTCAGCTCGGCCAGTGCGACGAAGGATGCGGCGTAGTAGTCGGCGATCGTGATCGCATCGCCGCACAGGTAGGCGTTGGCGTTGCCCAGGATGCGCTCGTCGAGCACCTTCAGCCAGGCGGCCGCGCGCTCCTTGCCCCACTGCAACGTGGCCTGCTGGACCTCCGCCGTCGGCCGCTTGTGGCCCGGGAAGATCTGCGGATAGACGAAGCCATAGGCCAGGTCACGGCACAGCTGGGTGTTGACCCAGTCCATGCGTTCGTTGACGCGAGCCCGCTGCTGCAGATCCTTCGGGTACAGCGGCGATCCGGTCTTGTCGGCCAGGTACTTCAGGATCGCCGAACTCTCGGTCAGGCGAAAGTCGCCGTCGTCGAGCACCGGCACCAGGTGATTCGGGTTGATGACGTCGAACGCCGGCTGCAGGTGCTCGCCAGTGAACAGGTCGACGACCTGCATATCCAACGCCAGCCCGTTCTCGGCCGCGAACAGCATCAGCGGACGGCTGGTCGTTGAGGCCGGGTGGTAGTACAGCTTCATCGTCGGGTCTCCATTGGTGAAGGCGCGCCGCGGCGCCGAGCGAGCGTGCAGCTTACGCCTCTGGCGCTCGGCGTGCTGCGCGCAAGGCTTCGGTGATCGCCAGGCAGGCGGTCAGCCCCGGAGATTCGATACCGGACAGGTTCACCGGCCCGGCCGGTCCATGGTCTCCCGGGCCCCGGATGGCGAAGTTGCCGGCGCCCCCGCCGAGGCCTCGCACATTGGGGCGGATGCCGGCGCAGGCCGGCTGCAGCGCACCCGCGGGCACGGACGGCCAGTGGCGGCGGATGGCGTCGACGAGGGGGCGGCACGCAGCGGGTCGACGCGGTCCTCCTCAGCGCCACGCTCGGCCAGCGGCACCCACTGCACGCCGGGGCCGGAATGCACCTACCCTGCCAGGTCGAGCGCCTTGTGAGCATGGATTCACCTGCTGTGACTTCCTTGTCTTACCCGAAGAAGCGCTGTGCATGACACTGGCGTAGACGTTCGGCAAGTGATGCTCGCGAACGTACTTCGTCGTACCCATGATCCTACGGCCGTAGTTTGTCGCGCTGCAGCGGCGGGTGCTCGGGATCGTGCCGAACAGGGTGTGGGCATGCTGGCGACGCAAGCGGTGGCTTGAAGCCCACGTCACCACGGACCGGCATGGCAACCCGGAAACCAGAGCGCCTGAAGCGGAAGGTCAAGAACACCTGCTTCTGACCGACGCCAAGTGCTTCGCTGAGGCCGTTGATGGTCAGCTACGCGCGGTGAGCCAACTCTGGCTTCTATCGATTCATCCCAGACGCCATGTCAATCCACCGTATCGAGCAGCCCGCGTTTGCGCAGCAGTGGCTCGACCTTCGGGCCACGGCCGCGGAACGCGGCATAGGCCGCGCCGGGCTCGATGCTGTTGCCGCAGGCATAGACATAGCGGCGCAGCAACTCGGCCACGCGCGGGTCGAAGGGGTCGCCGGCTTCCTTGAAGGCCTCGTAGCCATCGGCGTCCAGCACTTCGGCCCACAGGTACACGTAGTAGCCCGCCGCGTAGCCAGAGCTGGAGAACAGATGCTGAAAGTGCACCAGCCGGTGGTTCATGCCTACCCCGTCGGGCAGGCCCAGACGGTGCAGTTCCTGCGCCTCCCAGGCGCACAGGTCGGCGGGGATCTGTTCGCGCGGCAGCGAATGCACCGCCATGTCGGCATAGGTGCTGGCGCAGTAGCGCACCGTCTCGTAGCCCTGGTTGAAGCGCCGAGCGGCATGCAATCGCTCGATCAGCGCATCGGGGATCGGCTCGTCGGTCTGCCAGTGCCGCGCATACCGCTTCAGTACCGCCGACTCGGTGATCCAGTGCTCGAACAGCTGCGACGGCAGTTCGACGAAGTCCTTCAGCACCTGGGTGCCGGACAGGCGTTCGTAGTGCACGTCGGACAACATGCCGTGCAGGCCATGGCCGAACTCGTGGAACAGCGTGCGCGCGTCTTCCAGCGACAGCAGCGTCGGCGCACCCGGCGCGCCCTTGGCGAAGTTGTTGTTGTTCAGCACCACCGGCAACGCACTGCCGCCGCCGGGCTCATTGCGGCTCTGCGACCGCAGCATGCTCATCCAGGCGCCACTGCGCTTGGGCGCGCGCGCGAAGTTGTCCTGCAGGAAGATGGCCACCACCGCGCCGGCGGCGTTGCGCACTTCGTAGGCCTTGACGTCGGGGTGGTAGACCGGCAGGTCCTCGCGCGCCGTGAACTGCAGCCCGAAAAGCCGCTGCGCACAGTCGAAGGCCGCCTGCACCACGCGCGGCAGCGGGAAGTAGGACTTGATCTGCGCGTCGTCGAGCGCATAGCGCTGCTGGCGCACCTTCTCGGCCCAGTAGCGCCAGTCCCAGGCCTCGATGGCCTGGGCCGCGGCCTCGGCCGAATGCTCGTGCATCACCTGCAGCAGCTCCTCGCGTTCGCGCGCCACGGCGGCCAATGCGCGCGGCCAGACATCGTCGAGCAGTTGGTGCACTGCCGTGCGCGTGCCGGCCATGGTGTCGGTGAGCGCGTAGTCGGCATAGCAGGCATGGCCGTGCAGCGCAGCCTGCTCGGCGCGCAACTCGAGGATGGCGTGCGCCACTGGCCGGTTGTCGTGCTCGCCGGCATGCTCGCCGCGGCCGGCCCAGGCGCGCCAAGCCTGCTCGCGCAGGCCGCGCCGCTCGGAGAAGGTCAGGAAGGGCACGATCAGCGATCGCGACAGCGTGATCACGTAGCCCTCGGCCAGGCCGCGTTCGCTGGCTGCCTGCCGCGCCGCATCGCGCAGGAAACCCGGCAAGCCGGCCAAGTCAGCCTCGTCGCGCAACACCAGCTGGTACGAGGCTTCGTCGTGCAGCACGTTCTGTGCGAAGCGTGTGGTCAGTTCGGCCAGCTGCTCCATCACCTGCGCATAACGCGCCTGGGCTTCGGGCGCGAGCTTGGCACCCGAACGCACGAAGTCCAGGTGCGTGCGTTCCAGCAGCCGGCGCTGCTCGGCCGTCAGCGGCAGGGCATCGCGCTGTGCATGCAGCGCATCGACGCGCTTGAACAGCGCAGCATGCATGAACACCGCGCTGTAATGCGCCGACAGCGGCGCCGCCATCTCACGCTGCACCGACTGCAGCTCGGGCGAGGTCTGCGACGCGGTGAGGTTGTAGAACACCGCCTCGATGCGCCCGAGCAGCCGCGCGCAGCGGTCGAAGGCGGCGATGGTGTTGTCAAAGCTGGGCGGCTCGGCCTGGGCCGCGATGGCATCCAGCTCGCCGCGATGGGCCTGCATCGCGGCCTGCAGCGCCGGCACGAAATGCTCGGTGCGGATGGCGTCGAAGGGCGGCAGGCCGTAGGGCGCGTCCCAGTCCTCGAGCAGTGGGTTCGGGGACACGATCTGGCTGACACGCTGGTCCATGGGGTGCTTGCTCCGTGCAGACTCCGGCAGTGGCGACAGAGCCCGCCCGGAGCGCGAGCGCGAATGATGCCATCGCGGCACGCTGTCGCCTCGGCAACAAGCCCCGGCCGGGAGGGTCGGGATAATCCTGCGCTCGAATCCCAACAGCCCGACGCATGACCGCGCTGAACCGCTTTTCCACCCTGGCCGCGCAGCGCCAGACACTCGATGAGGCCACGCGCTTCATCGTCACCGACGACTGGCTGCAGGGCCGAACCTGCTACGGCGGGCTGATCTCTGCGCTGGCGGTGGTGGCCATGCGCGATCGGGCCGGTGCCGCCTGGCCCGCTGGCGTGGGGCTGCTTGCGCTGCAGACCTGCTTCGTCGGCCCGGTGAGCCCGGGCGAGGTGGACATCCGCGCCACGGTGCTGCGCCAGGGCCGCAACCTCTGCCAGGTGCAGGCCCAGGTGCTGCAGCAGGGACAGGTGGCGGCGGTACTTCTGGGCGTGTTCGGCGCCGACCGGCCCTCCGCGCTGCCGCCGCGCGTGCCGCATCGCCCCGCGCCGCGGCACGAGGCCGATGCACTGCCGGTGCCACCACCGCGCCCGCATGGCGCACCGGCGTTCCTGGAGCATTTCGACATGCGCTGGGCCGAAGGCGCGGTACCCTTCAGCGGCGGTGACGGCTACACCAGCTGCATCCACATGCGCCTGAATCCCGAGGAAGCCGCCAGCGTGAGTGCCGAACTGCAGACCGTGCTGCTGGCCGACCTGTCGCCCACGCCGGTGGTGGGCCAGCTGACCCGACCCAGCGCCAACAGTTCGGTCACCTGGGAGCTGCAGCTGCGGCCGGTGCACGCCGGCCCGGCCGAGGGCTGGTGGCGCGCCGACAACGAGTCAGTGATGGTCGACGGCGGCTACGTCAACCAGTCGGCGCGGCTGTGGGCGCCGGGCGGGCAGCTCGCGGCCTATGGCTACCAGGTAGTCGCGGTTTTTGCCTGACGGCCCGCCGCCCATTGCACCTACCATCAGCGCGTGCACACCACTCGACATCAGGCCCTGCGATGGCTGCGCTGTCACGACCCGGACGACAAGGCGCGCGGCGTGCGCGGGATCGATCCATTGGCCGAGTCCGGCGCTGCCGAAAACCTGGCCGAGCCGCCAGGAATCCCAGGCCGGCCTGAGCGCCCGGCGCTGGTGCCGCACACCCGGCTGAAGCCGCGTTCGGCGATGACACGCGACGGCCGCGCGGCGCTGCTGCACGCGCTGGCGCACATCGAACTGAATGCCATCAACCTGGCGCTGGACATCTGCTGGCGCTTCGCCGGCCTGCCCGAGGCCTTCTACCGCCAATGGCTTCAGGTCGCGCGCGAGGAGGCGCTGCATTTCGAACTGCTGCGCGACCACCTGGCCACGTTGGGCCACCGCTATGGCGACTTCGACGCGCACGACGGCCTATGGCAGATGGCCGAGCGCACGCGCCACGATCTGCTGGCCCGGCTGGCGCTGGTGCCGCGCACGCTGGAAGCGCGCGGCCTGGATGCCTCGCCTGCCGTCAAGGCCAAGCTGCTGGCCGCCGGCGACGTGCGCGGCGGCGAGATCCTGGATCTCATTTTGCGCGACGAGATCGGCCATGTGGCGGTGGGCAACCACTGGTACCGCTGGCTGTGCGCGCAGCGTGGCCTGGACCCACTCGCCACCTATGCCGAACTGGCTGTGCGGCACGGCGCACCGCGGCCGCGCGGGCCCTTCAACCTGGCGGCGCGGCGCGCCGCCGGTTTCGACGAGGCCGAACTGGCCGCGCTGGATACCATCGCGCCTTGACCTTTGTCCCAGAAACAACCGTACTCATGCGCATCTTCGTCGCCGGCTTCCAGCACGAGACCAACACCTTCGCCCCCAGCAAGGCCGACTGGGCTGCCTTCGAAAGTGGCTCGGCCTTCCCCGCGTTCAGCCACGGCGAGGCCATGCTCGACCGGCTGGGTCCGACCAGCCTGCCGATGGGCGGCTTCATCCGCGAGGCGCGCCGGCGCGGCTGGACGCTCGTGCCCTCGGTCTGGGCCGGTGCCAGCCCGTCGGCGCATGTCACGCGCGAGGCCTTCGAACGCATCACCGAGCACATCGTTGCCGATGCGCGCCAAGGGGAGTTCGACGCGGTGTACCTGGACCTGCATGGCGCAGCGGTGGCCGAGCATGCCGACGATGCCGAGGGCGAGCTGCTGGAGCGGCTGCGCGCGGTGGTCGGGCCGGTGATGCCACTGGTCACCAGCCTCGACCTGCATGCCAACGTCACGCGGCGCATGCTGCGGCACGCCAGCGCGATGAGCGCCTACCGCACCTATCCGCATGTCGACGGCGCGGACACCGGCGCGCGTTGCGCCGAGCTGCTGGCCGAGCTGTGGCAGCACGGCCGGCCCTGGGCCACCCACCAGGTGAGGCTGCCCTTCCTGCTGCCTTTGAACGCCCAGTGCACGATGATGGACCCGGCCCGCGGGGTCTATGCGCGACTGAGTGAACTGGACGAGCGCACTGGGGTGCGCCTGAGCTTCGCGATGGGCTTCCCCGCGGCCGACTTCGACGAATGCGGGCCGGTGGTCTTCGGCCACGGCCCCGATGCCGAGGCGGTGCACAAGGCAGTGCAGCGCGTGGCCCACGAGGTGATCGAACTGCGCCCCGACTGGTCGCTGGACCTGCTGAGCCCGGTCGAGGCGGTGCAGCGCGCGCTGGCGCTGGCCGAGCGCAGCGACAAGCCGGTGGTCATTGCCGACACGCAGGACAACCCCGGCGCCGGCGCCGACTCGAACACCACCGGGATGCTGCATGCGCTGCGTGCCGCGGATGCTGGCCGGCGCTTCCCCGGCCAGGTGGCGCTGGGCCTGCTTTACGACCCGGCCGCCGCGCACATGGCCCATCAGGCCGGCGTGAACGCGACGCTGGAGATGTCGATCGGCAAGGCGGTGCGCTGCTACGACGGCCAGCTCAGCGACGCGCCGGTGAGCGGCCGCTTCAAGGTGCTGAGCCTGAGCGATGGCGTGGTGCCGATGCACGGGCCGATGACGGCCGGCGGCACCGCCCACCTGGGCTTGAGCGCGGGCGTGGAGATCGAGGGCATACGCGTCAACATCGTCAGTGGCCAGTGCCAGATGCTCGACCTGGACCTGTTCCGCTTTCTCGGTGTGCAACCCGAGGCCATGCGACTGCTGGTGAACAAGAGCTCGGTGCACTTCCGCGCGGCGTTCACGCCCATCGCGTCGCACGTCCTGGTGGCGGTGGCGCCGGGGCCGATGGCCGCCAATCCCGCCACACTGCCATGGACGAAGTTGCCGGCCGACATCGCCCGAATGCCCTAGCCAAGAACCGGCCGCGGGGAGGATCCACGCCGTGTCACGCATTCGGTTTGCCAAGGGGCTGCGCGGCAGGATCGCCAAGCGCATCCCGTCGGGGCTGCTGCGCGCCCGCTTTGCGGCCGCCGCTACCACCTGGCAAGTCGGGGCCTGAACAAGGTGTCCGTGGCCTGAACGACGATGACCCAGACCGCGCCGCACAGCATTGACGAGTACATCGCAGCAGCACCGGCCGAGGTGCAAGCGGTGCTTCAGGCCGTGCGCGAGACGATCCGCAGTGCGGCGCCCACGGCGGTTGAACGCATCAGCTACCGCATACCCACGTTCTTTCTCGACGGCGCGCTGGTGTACTTCGCCGCCTTCAAGCGGCACATCGGCCTGTATCCCCCGGTACGCGACGCCGCGCTGCGCGCCGAGTTGGCGCGTTATGCCGGACCGAAGGGCAACCTGCGCTTCCCGCTGGCCGAGCCGATGCCCTTCGATCTGATCCGCCGGGTGGTGCAGGCGCGCGTCCGCGAGAGTTCGAAGGCGGCCCGGCCGGGTCCGCACTGAGGTAGCCGCCCGAACAGGGACCATGGATCGCCTGTCGGTTCCCGGCGCTTTGCGGCCGGACGCAAGAAGTCTTCACCGCGGAGACGCAGAGGGCGCAGGACTTGCGCATGGGGAAATCATGATCATTCGGCCTTATCCGCGAACTTCTGTGCCAGCCGCCATGCGCCGCGAGCAGCCCGGCGACCCCATTGTTCAGCCCCGCGGATGGTGCCGCGCGTGCAGCGTTTTCAATCGCTCGCGGGCCACGTGGGTGTAGATCGTGGTAGTGGAGATGTCGGCATGGCCCAGCAGCATCTGCACGGCGCGCAGGTCGGCGCCGTGGTTCAGCAGGTGCGTGGCGAAGGCATGGCGCAGCGTGTGCGGCGACAGCGGCGCATCGATGCCGGCCACGCGCGCGTGGCTCTTGATCAGCTTCCAGAACATCTGCCGCGTCATCGGGCCGCCACGTGCGGTGACGAACAGCGCGTCACTGACCTGACCCTTGAGGATCGCGCCGCGCGCTTCGGCCAGGTAGCGCCGCACCCAGGCATGCGCCTCCGCTCCAAAGGGCACCAGCCGCTCCTTCGCACCCTTGCCGGTGACACGCAGCGCACCTTCGTCCAGGCTCAGGTACACGGTCTTGAGCAGCACCAGCTCGCTGACGCGCAGGCCGCTGGCGTACATCAGCTCGATCATCGTGCGGTCGCGCAGGCCCAGCGGCGTGCCGGTGTCGGGCGCACCCAGCAGCGCCTCGACCTGGGCCTCGCTCAGCGTCTTGGGCACGCGCAGCGGCTGGCGTGCGGCCTGCAGCCTGAGCGTCGGGTCGGCGTCGATCAGACCCTCGCGCAGCGCCCAGCGGCTGAAGCGCTTGAACACGCTCACGCGCCGGTTGGCGGTGGTGGCGCGCGTAGCCTCGTGACGCTCGGCCATGTAGGCCAGCAGGTCCGATTCGCGCATCGCCTGCAGGCTGCGGCCATGCTGCGCCTGCAGCCAATGCCCGAACAGGTTCAGGTCGCGGCGGTAGGCGGCCAGCGTCAGCGCCGACAGGCCGTCCTCGATCCACAGGGCGTCGATGAAGCGGTCGATCTGCGCGGCGCTGTCGGCCATGAATGCAAAAGCCACCTTGCGGTGGCTTCCTCCCGGGATCGGCCCGCGCCTACTCGAGCGTGAGCTTCTGCTTGGCCACCACGTCCTGGTAGACCTTGAGTTCGGCAGCGATCTGCGCACCAAACTCGGCCGGCGTGTTGCCGACGATCAGCGAGCCGGTGTCCTCGATGCGCTTGCGCACGGCCGGGTCCTGCAGCACCTTCAGCGTGGCGGCGTTGATCTTGTCGACTGCCTCCTTCGGCGTGCCCTTCGGCGCCAGGATGCCGTAGTAGGCCATGCGGTTCACCGGCTCGAGGCCAACTTCCTTGAAGGTCGGCACGTTGGGCAGCACGGCCAGGCGCTGCGGCGCAGCCACGACGATCGGCACCAGGCGGCCGTCCTTGATGAAGGGCAGCGCCGACGGCAGGTTGTCGAAGATGATCGGCACCTGGCCGGCCACGGTGTCGTTCAGCGCCGGGCCGGCGCCGCGGTAGGGAATGTGCGCAATGAAGGTGCCCGACAGGCTCTTGAACAGTTCGGTCTGCAGGTGGCCGATGCCGCCGGTGCCCGAGCTGGCGTAGCTGAACTTGCCCGGGTTGGCCTTCAGCGCGGCGATCAGCGCCTTGTAGTCCTTGGCCGGGAAGCTCGGGTGGACAGCGATGACGTTTGGCGTGGCCGCGATGTTGATGACCGGCACGAAGTCGGTCAGCGGGTTGTAGCCGATCTTGGCGTTGATGGCCGGGTTCGCCGCAGTGGTCGACACCGTCGCCATGCCCAGCACGTGGCCGTCGGGCGTGGCCTTGATCATTTCCAGCGCGCCGATCGAACCACCCCCGCCAGCCTTGTTCTCCACCAGGACCTGCTGGCCCAGTTCCTTGCTCAGCCCAGGCGCGACGATGCGCGCGACGATGTCCGTGGTGCCGCCCGGTGCAAAAGGCACGATCAGGCGGATTGGCTTGCTCGGGAAGGCCTGGGCCAGGGCCAGGGTCGGCGCCACGGCCGCTACGGCCAGGGCAGTCTTCAGCAGTCTCAACGACATGATCATGTTCTCCGGGGGGTCTGGGACGAGGGGTGCGGTCGATTGTGGCAAAGCTTCGGAGGGCTGCCACTCAGGGTTCACGCAGGGTGCGGCCAGCGCACCGTCATTGCAGCTCATCGCGCGGGAGCTTCATGGGCTCCAGCGCCGCACTGCGCCGGGCCAGGTCGCGCTGCGCGCGCACCACCTTCTGGGCCTCCAGCACCCAGTGCTTCTTGATGTGAAACCAGACATCGGCTGCCCACAGGCTGTTGTCGGTGGACTGCGCCTGCGTCGGCATTGGCGCGGGCTGATCCGGCTGGTAGGCGTTGAGCCAGTCGCGCATCGCCACGTCGTCGGCCAGGTGCGCAGTCTGCGGGACGAAGACATGCGAGTAGGTCCCCGGCAGCTCGACATTGCGCACCCGCGTGGCACCCCGGGGCTGGTACTGGGGGCCGGCTCCTGGCATGTCCCAAGCCACCAGGTCCACCGCCAGCGCATAGCCGGTGAACTCGTCCACCGTGTCAGGGATCGTGCGCAACCGCCGCACCATGCTCCACTGGTTGGGCAGCATCAGCGCGGCCCCGCCCGAGGCGACCACCGACGCATAGCTGATCTTCAGCCCCACCACCGGGCGCTGCGCACCGGTAAAGGGATCGACGATCGTCGTCCGCGGCTCGGCCGCGTCGCTTCGCGGGTTCCACACCGGGATCTGCGTCACGCCATCACCGGCCAGGTCGTGCAGCACCTTCACCAGCTGGATACCGCCCTGGCTGTGGCCGACCATCATCGGCATCGTGGCCTCGTGCTCGTAGTACCAGGCGATCAGTCCGGCGATCTGCAGGCTGTTCTCGTAGGGGCTGTGCGACAGACGTCCGTCGCCGGGATGCATGAGCTTGTGCGATGGATAGCCCATGCCGGCCAGGAAGCGCGAGAACGACTCCATCAGCAGGTGCACCGGATAGATGCCACCGTGCAGCCCGATGATTCGCGGCGTCGGCCCGTGGGCCAATGCATTGCGTACGTCGCTGTCGGACACACGTTCCGGGTCCAGGGCCAGGATGCGGGCTTCGAGATGCAAGTCCAGCGCCATGGTGCCGAGCACGGCCTGCGGGCCGCGGTCCGCCCTGGCAGCGCTCTGCGGGGCCAGCTCGGCCACCGGCGCGCTGGCACAACCGGCCAGCACCGCCGCGATGGCCAGGGCAAAGCAGAGCAACCCCCTCTTCACGACGACGGCGCTGCCCGCAATGCGTCGGCCTGACGCAGCATCGCTGCGGCCAGCGCGTCCACCGCCTCGCGGCTGAAGGCACTGGTACGGAAGGCAAATCCCAGATGCAACTGGTCGTGCACGCTGGTGACGGCCAGCACCAGCGGGCACAGCGGCCCGGTTGGCACGGCGCGCAGGTAGTCCAGGCCGGCCGTGTCCGCACGGTCCGCCTGACCCCAAAGCAGGTTCAGGTCGAGCGAGGTGATGCCAGCCCACACCGCGAAATGCTTGGGGTAGAAGCCGAATCGCTGCAGCGGCGTCAGCAAGGGCCACAGCAACGCCGACAGACCCAGCGCCAGCAGGCTCTGCAGGTACAGATGGTTGCGCTTGATGTTCGAGGTCTGCCGCTGTATGTCCTGCGCCAGCTGCTGCAGCCCGATGCCCTCGGGCACGGTGTGCGAGACTCGAAAGGCGGCAAGAAACGGGCTCACCGCAGCACGCGCCTCGGGGCGCTGGTCGCGCCGCATGTTCAGGATCGACGCCACGGCCAGCTGGTTGCGGCGTGCCGCGCCGCGGCGCCTGGCGGCCAGCGGTGACAAGGCCTGCAGCAGGCAAGCCAGCAGCAGGTCGTTGAAGGTCACGCCCCAGGCCTTGGCCGCAGCGCGCAGCGCCGCCGTGCGTGCGGCATCGACCGGCACGCCGAGGTAGGCGTTGGTACCGTCCTCGATGTGGGTGTAGGGCACGCGCCAGGCGCGTCGGGCGTCGGCCACCATGCGCGGCACGCCAAGCAGCGAGCGCAGTGCCCAGCCCGGGTGGCGCAGCAGGGTGCCGCGGTAGCTGGCCGAGCGGCCACCCAGCGCCAGCGGTGCAGGCGCCGCTCCAGGCCTGGCCAACTCGCAGGCCAGGTGGGTCAGCAGCCTGGCAATCGAATCGCCGCTGGCCACGTAGTGGTCGTACACCAGCAGCAGCTGGAAGGCCGCGCCCTCGTCGATGGCAATGAAGCGGAAGGGCTGCTCGCGGGCCGCCTGCAAGAAGGGCCGATTGAATTCGCGTTCGATGGTGCGCGCCAGCAGCGCCGACGCATTGGCGCCACCCGCCAGCACGCTCAGTTCCACCGCGGCCGGCCCGCCTTCGAAACGGTAACGCCAATGCGCGCGGTCGAGCGCCAGACCGGTCAGGCCCAGCGACTCCAGGTGCTCGGCGATGCCGGCGCGCAGACGCTCGGCGTCCAGCGCGACCGGCACGCGCACCACGTGCACCGGGTTGTAGGGATGCAGTTCGCGCCAGCGCAGCATCATGCGCTGGAAGAAATTGAAGTGCGACCATACGGCCGACACCGGGCTCTGCGCCGCGCCCGGGTGTCGCCGGTCGTCCTGGCGCAAGGCGCCGGCTGCAGGCAGCGGCGGGCTGGTCAACAGCTCCTCACGCGTCATCGCTGCCCCCCACCAGCGCGTGCAGGCGCGGCACGAAGCGGCCGGTGCGCTGCATATAGTGCCGGTACACGGCGCCGTGTCGCTCGGCGAGGAAACGCTCCTCGTTGCGTGCCTTGGCCAGCATCAGGCTGATGTGGATGACGGCCATCGCCAGCACCGGCAGGGTGGGCGTCACCACCAGCGTGCAGACCATCAGCAGGATGCTCAAGGCATAGATCGGGTGCCGCACCAGGCCATACAGGCCCGTGGTCACCAGGTCGGTCTGCTGGTCGGGAGCGACGGCCATGCGCCAGTTGCGGCCCATGCGCAGCCAGCAGTGGATGCTCAGGCCCAGGCAGACCAGGCCCACGCCCGCGGCCGCCCAGCGCAGCGCCAGCATCGGCATCTCGCGGGCAAATGCCGGCAACTGCCACGGCATACTCGATGAGCTTGCCGCCAGATAGGGCAGCAGCATCCAGGCGGCGACCAACGGCACCCAGACGATCCACATCAGCTGCTCGAGGCGCTGGCTGGGCACGATGCCCGACAGCTTCCGGGTGCGCCGGCGCACACGCACGATCATCGCGCCGACGCAGAACCAGTAGGCACAGACCGTCGCCGCCATCAGGATGCAGGGCAAATCCTTCATCTTCTTGGCACTCGCGCCGCACATCCGACACGAGGGCGTTCCTCCACAGGGCGAATGGTAGACGATGCCGCCCATGCGCCACTGGCACACTCGGCGCATGTCGCACGCGCTGCTGCTGGTCCCCGACTTCCTGCTGATCCTTTGCGGCTTCGTGCTGTGCCGCTGCACGGGCTTGAGCCGCAGCGTGTGGGACGGCGTGGAGCGTCTGGTGTACTTCCTGCTGTTCCCGGTGCTGCTCTTCAACTCGATCCTGAAGTCGCCGCTGCAGCCGGGCGCCACGCTCGGCCTGGCGCTCTCGGGCCTTGCCGTAGTGGCCTGCGGCATCGGGCTGGCCTACGCGTTGCGCTTGTGGCCCGGCGTCGACGCGCAGCTGCATGCCTCGGGCGCACAGACCGCGTTTCGCTTCAATTCCTTCATCGCGCTGGCCCTGGCCGAGCGCCTGGCCGGGCCGCAGGGCCTGGCCTGGGTGGCGCTGCTGATCGCGTTGTGCGTGCCGCTGTGCAACGTGGCTGCGGTGTGGCCGCTGGCACGGCATGGCGGGCACGGGTACCTGCGTGAGATCGCCCGCAACCCGCTGATCCTGGCCACCGTGGCCGGCCTGCTGGCCAACCTGGCTGGCGTGCGCCTGCCCGAGGCAGCGGCCGCAGCCCTGCAGCGCATCGGCCTGGCCGCCTTGCCGCTGGGGCTGATGGCGGTAGGCGCCGGGCTGAAGCTGGGCGGGCTGAAGGCCTCGCCGGGCCTGGCCACTGCGTTGCTGTCGATCCGCCATGCGCTGCTGCCGCTGCTGGCCATCGGCCTGAGCCTGTGGCTGGCGCTGCCGCCGGCGCAGAGCCTGATTTTGGTGGCCTTCGCCGCGCTGCCCACGGCCCCGTCGGCCTACGTGCTGGCGGTACGCATGGGCGGCCAGGGTTCGTTCGTTGCCGGACTGGTGACGGTGTCGACGCTGCTGTGCGCGCTCAGTCTGCCGCTGTGGCTGGCGGTCCAGGCGTCGCTGTCGGCGCGCTGAGTTGACGCAGGGCCCAGGCGATGTGCTCGGCCAGCAGCTCGCCGGCATCGGCGAGCCGCTCGCGCAACGCCGCTTCGATCGCCGCATCGGGCGCGGCGCGCAGGGCATTGCCCAGCGCCACCGCCAGGTTGCGTTGCCAACGCAGATGGCCGATGCGGCGGATGGCGCTGCCTTCGGTGCAGCGCAGGAACTCGGCCTCGTCCCAGGCCCACAGCTGCAGCAGCGTGGCGCCGTCCAGCGGCGCGCGCGCGTCGAAATCGGGCAGCCTCGCGACCCGGGCGTACTTGTTCCAGGGACAAACCAGCTGGCAGTCATCGCAGCCGTAGATGCGGTTGCCGAGCAGCGGCCGCAGGGCTTCGGGGATGCGCCCGTCGTGTTCGATCGTCAGGTAGGAGATGCAGCGCCGCGCATCGAGCCGGTAGGGTGCGACGATGGCCTGCGTCGGGCACACGTCGATGCAGGCACTGCAACTGCCGCAGTGCGCAGCGGCCGGCGGCGTGGCCGGCAGCGCCAGGTCGACGAAGATCTCGCCCAGGAAGAACATCGAGCCGCCGTCGCGCTGCAGCGCCAGCGTGTGCTTGCCGCGCCAGCCGATGCCGCTGCGCGCGGCCAACTCCACCTCCAGCACCGGCGCCGAATCGGTGAAGACGCGCGCACCCAGCGGGCCCACTTCCTGCGCCAGCCGGTCGGCCAGCGCCTGCAGCCGAGAACGCAGCACCTTGTGGTAGTCGCGGCCGCGCGCGTACACCGACACCGTCGCCTGCTGCGGGCTGCGCAGGCGTTGCCACTCCAGCGACTGCCAACCGGGTGCGGCGGCTCGCGGCAGGTAGTCCATGCGCGCGCTGATCACGCTGAGCGTGCCCGGCACCAGCTCGGCCGGCCGCGCGCGCTTGGCACCGTGGCGCTGCATGTAGTGCATCGAGCCATGGAAGCCCATTGCCAGCCAGTCGTGCAGGCCGCCCTCGGCCGGACCCAGGTCCACGCCGGCCACACCGATCTGGGAGAATCCCAGCTCATGCGCCCACTCCCGCAGCTGCACCAGCAGTTGCTGCCCGTCGAAGTGATGACGCCCCGGCATGCGCCGATTCTAGAAACCCGCACCCTTGAGTGGCCCGACGAGGCGGGATGCGCCGACTTCGCCGCGGCGCTGGCCCGCCATCCGGCGCTGCGCAACGCCTGTGTCGAACTGCGCGGCGAGCTCGGCGCCGGCAAGACCACCTTCGTGCGCCACCTGCTGCGCGCGCTGGGTGTGAGCGGGCGCATCAAGAGCCCGACCTACACCGTGCTCGAGCCCTACTCGCTGCCGGGGCTGGAGATCTCGCACTTCGACTTCTACCGTTTCGCCGACCCACGCGAGTGGGAGGACGCCGGTTTTCGCGAGGCCGTCGCCGCCCCAGGGCTGAAGCTGGTCGAATGGCCGCAGAAGGCCGAGCCGCTGCTGCCGCTGCCCGACCTGCGCCTGCTGATCGAAGTGATCGACGACACGCGGCGCCGCATCACGCTGCAGGCCTTCACGCCGCGCGGCGTGGAGCTGATCGCATGATGACCGGCCGCCGTGCCGCGATGCAGCGCATGGGGGCGCTGGTGCTGTGCTTCGGCGCGGCGCACCGTGCCTGGGGCGCGGCCATCGTCGGCGTGCGCGTCTGGCCTGCCGACGACTACACCCGCGTCACGCTCGAATCCGACCAGGCGCTGAGCGCCCGCCACCAGCTGCTGCAGAACCCGCCGCGGCTGCTGATCGACATCGACGGCCTGACGCTCGACCCTGCGCTGCGCGAACTGGTCGGAAAGGTGCAAAGCGACGACCCCTACATCGCTGGCGTGCGCGTCGGCCAGAACGCACCGCGCGTGGTGCGCCTGGTGCTGGACCTGAAGCAGCCGGTGGCGCCGCAGCAGTTTGCGCTGGAGCCCGTGGCCGCCTACAAGCACCGGCTGGTCTTCGACCTGTACCCGACCCGGGAGCACGACCCATTGCTGGCACTGGTGCGCGAGAAGGAAGCGGCCGACCAGCAGGCGGCGCAGAGCGTGCGTGATGCCCTGGGCGAGTTGATCCAGCGTGTCGACAGGCCGATGCTGCCCGCGCCACCCGCCGCCGCGCCGGCAGCCTCGGTGCCAATGCAGACCAAGGCCCCGCCGCCCCCCCCCGAGCCGGCCAGTGCGGAAGAGCAGCGCCGCATCGACCGACTGATCATCGTCGCGCTCGACCCCGGCCACGGCGGCGAGGATCCTGGCGCCATCGGCCCGGGCGGAACGAGGGAGAAGGATGTGGTGCTGCAGATCGCGCTGCAGCTGCGCGACCGGCTCAATGCCCTGCCCAACCTGCGCGTGATGATGACGCGCGATGGCGACTACTTCGTGCCGCTGCACGAGCGAGTGCGCAAGGCACGGCGCGTGCAGGCCGACCTGTTCGTGTCGATCCATGCCGATGCCTTCATGCGTCCCGAGGCGCGCGGTGCCAGCGTCTTTGCACTCAGCCAGGGCGGCGCCAGCAGTGCCACGGCGCGCTGGATGGCGCAGCGCGAAAACGCCGCCGACCTGGTGGGCGGCATCAACGTCGCCACGGTGCGGGACAAGCAGGTGATGCAGGCCATGCTCGACATGAGCACCGCCGCGCAGATCAAGGACAGCCTGAAGCTCGGCAACGAGGTGCTGGCGCCGCTGGGCCGCGTCGGCCGGCTGCACAAGCGACAGGTCGAGCAGGCCGGCTTCGCGGTGCTGAAGGCGCCTGACGTGCCCAGCATCCTGGTCGAGACCGCCTTCATCTCCAACCCCGAGGAAGAGGCGCGATTGCGCGACCCTGCGTACCAGGCGCAACTGGTCGAGGCGCTGACCACCGGCATCCGCCGCTACTTCGCGCGCAACCCCCCGCTGGCGCGCAACAGGCAGTTGTGAAGACGCTGCTGATCGTCTGGCACTCGATGACCGGCGGCAGCCGGCAGATGGCCGAGGCTGCGGCGCACGGTGCGCGCAGTGAAGCCGGGGCGACGGTGCGCCTGATGGCCGCGGCGCAGGCCGGTCCCGGGGACTTGCTGACTGCCGACGGCTACCTGTTCGCCACGCCGGAGAACCTGGCCTCGATGGCCGGGATGATGAAGGACTTCTTCGACCGCTGCTACTACCCGGTGCTGGAGCGGATCGAAGGCCGGCCCTACGCGTCGATGGTCTGCGCCGGCAGTGACGGCGGCGGGGCGGCACGCCAGATCGAGCGCATCTGCACCGGCTGGCGGCTGAAGGCCGTGGCGCCAGCGCTGATCGTGAACACGCACGCGCAGACGCCCGAGGCGATCCTGGCGCCGAAGCAGATCGCGCCCGATGAGCTGGCACGCTGCCACGAGCTCGGCGAAGCACTGGCCAGCGGACTGGCCCTCGGCGTGTACTGAATACGCGTCCCTACAATGGGCCGAATGCCTACACCAAGCACAGCCAGGCCGTCGCTCCGCAGCTTCGCGACATCGAACTGGCTTGTGGGCCTGACGCTGATGGCCACGCCCGTGCTCGCTCTGGCCCAGGCGACGCCGGCGGCGCTGGCCGAATGCGCGGCCATCGCCGGCGACAGCGAACGGCTGGCCTGTTTCGACCGCATCAGCGGCCGGACCGTGCGGCCCGCCTCCGAGCCGAAGAAGGACACTGCGCCGGCACCGCCGGCAAGCCCGCCCGGCAGCGACGGCACGACGACGACCGTGGCGGCCGCGAGCCCAGCCGGCAGCGGGTCGATGTACGACAAGGCCTGGAGTTTCGACCCGTCCACCCCCCGCTACGACATTTCCCTGTACGCGCCCAACTATTTCCTTTTCGGCCGCTACACCACCGACCTGAACAGCGCACCCTTCGACCCGCTGGTCGGCGGCGGCGTGCTGGCCCCGGGCACCGAACTCGACTCCACCGAGGCCGCGTTCCAGCTGAGCTTCAAGTTCAGGCTGTGGGCCACCGACGACCGCCGCTGGGGCGCGTGGGCCGCCTATAGCCAGCAAAGCCAATGGCAGCTGTACAACGACACGGGCAACGCCTCGCGGCCGTTCCGCGAGACCAACTACATGCCCGAACTGATCCTCAGCTACAAGCCCGCGCTGCGATGGGGCGAGCTGCAGTGGAACCTGCTCAACGTCGCCTTCAACCACCAGTCGAATGGCCGCACCGACACGATCTCGCGCAGCTGGAACCGGCTGATCGCCAGCTTCGGTGTCGAAAGCGGCGACCTGGGCCTGCTCGGGCGTCTGTGGTGGCGCGTCCCCGAATCGGACGACTCCGACGACAACCCCACGATCTCCGACTACTACGGCTGGGGCGACCTGTCGGCGATCTACAAATGGCGCGGCCAGAGCTTCAGCGGTTCGGTCCGCGGCAACCCGAGCACCGGCAAGGGCGCGGCTCAGCTGACCTGGACCAGCGCTCCCCTGCTCGGCCCGCTGCGCGGCTACGTGAAGCTGTTCAGCGGCTATGGCGAGACGCTGATCGACTACAACTGGAACCAGACGACCTTCGGCATCGGCGTCACGCTGAACGACTGGCTCTGACAGGAGGCAAGATGCTGCACCCGCATGCCAAGTTCCTGCTCGACCTGATGGTCGAGCGCCAGATCCCACCGACGCACACGCTGTCGCCGGCCGATGCACGCGCCTTCTACCGCGAGCGCCGCGCGGTGACGCAGCCCGATCCGCCGCCGATTGCCGAGTCCCGCGACCTGGTGGCCGACGGCCCGCGCGGACCGATCCCGCTGCGCCTGTACCACCCGCAGGCCGCGGCCGATCGCAAGAACGCGCCACCCGTGCTGGTGTACTTCCACGGCGGCGGCTGGGTGATCGGCGACCTGGACACCCACGACACGCTGTGCCGCGAGCTGGCCAATGCCGCCGGCTGCGCCGTGGTGGCGGTGGACTACCGCATGGGGCCCGAGCATCGTTTCCCCGCTGCGGTGGACGACTGCATCGCGGCCACGCGCTGGGTGCGCGACCACGCCACCGAGCTGGGCGTCGATGCCGCGCGCCTGGCGGTCGGCGGCGACAGTGCCGGCGGCAACCTGGCCACGGTGGTGGCGATCGCACTGCGTGATGCCGGCGACCTGCCGGTGCGCTTCCAGCTGCTGATCTACCCGGCCACCGACCAGCGCCGCGGCTGGCCTTCGCACACCAGCAACGGCCAGGGCTACCTGTTGACGTCGGAGACGATGGACTACTTCCACGACCACTACATCCCCGACAAGGCGATGGACCTGGATTGGCGCGCCTCGCCGCTGCTGCACCCCGACCTGTCGAAGCTGCCGCCGGCGTTGGTGCTGACCGCCGGCTACGACCCGCTGCGCGACGAGGCGCTGCAGTATTCGCACAAGCTCACGCAGGCCGGCAACCGCTGCACGCACATCCTGTTCGAGCGGCAGATCCACGGCTTCATCACCATGGGCCGGGTCATCGACGAGGCCAATGCCGCGGTGCAGATCTGCGCCGCGGAACTGCGGCGCGCGCTGGCCTGATCAGGCAGAACTGCGCAGGCTGTTGCGCTTGGCCTTCCAGGCGCCGAACAGCGCGATCAGGCCGGGCACGATGATCATCGCCCAGATGATGATGCTCATGTTGGCCTTGGCCCAGGGCAGGTTGCCGAACAGGTAGCCGGCCGTCACCAGGCTCAGCACCCACACCAGCGCACCGGCCACGTTGTACATGGTGAACTTGCGCCGGCTCATCTCGGCGACACCGGCCACGAAGGGCACGAAGGTGCGGATGAACGGCAGGAAGCGTGCCAACATGATGGTGATGCCGCCGTACTTCTCGTAGAAGTCGTGCGCCTGGTGGAAGGCGCGCTTGTTGAAGAAGCGCGAATGCTCCCATTGCCAAACCTTCGGCCCGAAGTAGCGGCCGATGCTGTAGTTCATCTGGTCGCCCGCCACCGCCGCCACGATCAGCAGCGGCATCGCGATGCCCAGCTCCATCAGGCCCAGGCCGCAAAGCGTACCCACTACGAAAAGCAGTGAATCACCGGGCAGGAAGGGCATGACGACCACGCCGGTCTCGACGAAGATGATCGCGAACAGCAGCGCATAGACCCACGCGCCGTAAAGCGTGACGAACTCGGCCAGGTGCTTGTCGATACGAAGCACGAAGTCCATGAGGAAAGCGATCACTTCCATTCGCGGAGCACTCTACCAGTCCGCGTCGCGAATCCGGCCCGGCAAACAGCGCAGGCACCCGGTACTTTCCCGCAGACGGCGGTCGAGTCATGCCTTGCACTGCCCGCATTGATCGTGGCCGAGCCCCAGACCCTGCTGACAGCGTGACCAGGCGTTCCCTTCCGCTGCCGGACGGCGTACATTGCGGCCGTCTGGCCACCCACGGAGATTCACATGCGCTTTGCAGCATCGATTCTTGCGGTCATGGCCGCCTCGTTGGTGGGCGTGCTGGCCGCGCAAGCCCAGCCCGCCGACAAGCCGCAACCAGCCACCGCGACCAAGCCGCAGAGCGCATCGAAGTCCAACACGGCGCAATCACGGCCGACGACGCCGGCCACCCATGCGCGTGGCGGCACCGATGCCGGCAAGGCCAAGATCGAAGGTGTGTCGACGATGCGCTCGACTCCGGCCGATCGCAAGCAGGACGGCGGCTGCAGCCACGCGATGGCCAGCGACGCCTGAACGCAGCCCGTTTCTCTGCTCCCTGCATGGCGCCGCAAGGCGCCATATGCAGTGCGACCTTCGAACACCATTTTCCGATGCCTGGTAGCGATGCAGCGCCGTCACGACCTTCTGCCCAACAGAGACGACAGATGAATGACGGCATCCGCAGCCACTACACGCGCGGCGATCTGTTGCAGCGTCTGAACGCAGCACTTGCTGCCGATGGGGCCGACCCGGAGCGGCCCACCGCAGCGGCCTTGGCGCCCTACGACCACTTCCATGGCCGCGGCCTGGAAGCCACCGAGGACGCCGCGGCGCTGGTACAGCCGGCGCCCACCGACCACCTTCTCGACGTGGGCAGCGGCCTCGGCGGGCCGGCGCGCTACTTCGCGGCGCGCTTCGGCTGCCGGGTCAGCGGCATCGACCTGACCGAAGAGTTCTGCGACGTGGCGCGGCACCTGACCCGCCTGCTCGGGCAGGAACGGCTCGTCGACTTCCATGCCGGCGACGCCTTGGCCATGCCCTTTGCCGAAACCTGCTTCGACGGCGCGTACTCGATGAACGTGTCGATGAACATCGCCGACAAGGCGGCGTTCTATCGCGAACTGCATCGAGTGCTCAAGCCCGGAGGCTGGCTGCTGCTTTCGGAAATCGCCCATGGTGGCGGCGAACTCGACTACCCCACGCCCTGGGCCGCCAGCGCGCAGAGCAGTTTTCTGGCCACGCCGCAGCAAACCGAGCAGGGCCTGCTGGATGCCGGCTTCGAGGTGCTGCACCATCAGGACACGGCTGAAAAGGCCCTGGCCTACGGCGCACGCTCGCGCGCGGCGGTGGCGCGCGGCGAGAAGCCGCCGCATCGTGCGGTGATGCTGATCCACGGCGAGACGGCCCCACGCGCCATGGCCAACAGTGCCAAGTCACTGGCCGACGGACGGGCAGTGCCGATCGAAGTTCTGGCACGCAAGCCGGCGCTGCGGCAGCTTCAGGAAGCGAAGGCGTAGGGGCCGCCGCGCTGCAGCGCCTTGCGGTAGGCCGGCCGCTGCTGGAAGCGCCTGACCCAGGCATCCAGGTTCGGAAAGCTCGAACGGTCGGCGCGGGCGCCGGCCACTTCGCCGACGAAACTCATCATGATGTCGGCGCCGCTGAGCGCATCGCCCACCAGCCATAGCCGGCCCTGCAGCGACAGCTCGACGAAACCCAGGTGGTTGGCGATCTCGCTTTCGATGCGAGGCGACAACGGCGCGCCAGCCTCGCCCAGCCGCGACACATACAGCTTCAGCAGGAACGGCAGCATGGCCGAGCCCTCGGCATAGTGCAGCCATTGCTGATAGCTCTCGAAATCCGGCGACCCGGCCGCGGGCTGCATCCGGCCGTTGCCATGGTGCCGGATGAGGTAGTCGACGATGGCGCCGGATTCGATCACGGTGCGCTCGCCATCGCTCAGCACCGGTGACTTGCCGAGCGGATGCACTGCCTTCAGCTCCGGCGGAGCCAGCCGCGTGACCGCGTCACGCTGATAGTGCTTGATGTCGTAGGGCAGGCCCAGTTCTTCCAGCAGCCAGAGCACACGCTGCGAGCGCGAATCGTTGAGGTGGTGCACGACGAGCATGGGAGGTCCCTGGATCGAGTGTTGGGCTGTGCAGCATAGCGCCGGCCGTACCCGAGATTCGGGCACGCTTCGGCATCGCCGGGCCTTTGCGCGTGTCGCTGCTGCCCTCGGGTCAATCCGGCTCGCTGTGCCGCCTGGCCCAGCCATGGCGCCGAGCGCCTGCCGCGTTCGGTCGGCGAGGCTCAAGCCGGCTGCGCCGCCTCCGCTGCCCCGCGCAACGCAGCCAGGCGCCGCAACAACGCGACTGGCGCTTCCTGCACGGTCTGCGCTGCGCCCTCGAACACCGTGCCCTCGTTGCCGTCCAACGTCAGCACGCTGCCCTCGGCCAGGCGCCGCTCGCCGAGACACACCTCGCGCCGTGCCAGGTCGATCTGCAGCGCATCGCAGCCGACCAGGCAGACCTTGCCCAGCTGGCGTGCCACCACCGCGGCATGCGAGGTGCGCGCGCCACGCGCCGTGAGCAGGCCGGCGGCGATCTCCAGCGCGGCGATGTCGCTGGTCTCGGCATCCTGGCGCAGCAGCAGCACGTTCGCACCGGCGTGATGTCGCATCCGCGCCCGGTCTTCGTCGAGCGCGATCTCGCCGATGGCCACGCCGCTGCAGGCGCTCACCGCATGCGCCAGCGGCCGCAGCGCCGAGCCGTCGCCCGCCACCACTCGGGCCACCGACAGCGCCGCGGCGTCCAGCCCGGCGGTACGGCGCAGGACCTCGTCGCGGTCGATGCAACCGGCGTCGAACAGGTCGAGCGCGATGCGCGCCGCCGCCTGCGGCGTGCGCTTGCCGCTGCGTGTCTGCAGCAGGTACAGCCGCCCCTCCTCCACGGTGAACTCGAAGTCCTGCATGTCGCCGAAGGCCTGCTCCAGGCGCAGCGTCGCGTCGAGCAGTTCGGCCCACACCGCCGGCGCCACGTCGGCCAGCGCCTGGTGCCCGGCCGCGCTGCGCCGGCCCGAGACCACGTCCTCGCCTTGGGCGTTGAACAGGAAGTCGACCCAGGGTTCGGGCTCGCCGCTCATCGGATGGCGCGTGAAGCCGACGCCGGCGCCCGACAGGCCGCCGGCATTGCCGAAGACCATGCGCTGCACCGTCACCGCGGTGCCGAGTTGCTCGTCCAGGGCCTTGAGCCGGCGAAAGGCGCGCGCCTTGTCGCTGGACCAGGAGGCAAACACCGCCTGCACCGCCTGCGCAATCTGCGCCCGCGGGTCCTGCGGGAACGGCTGGCCGCAGCGTTGCTCGACCGTGTCGAGGTGGCGCCGTGCCAGCGTGCGCAGTTCGATGAAGTCGAGTTCGCGCTCGCCGCGCCCGCCACACGCTTCCGCAAGGTCGGCCTCGAAGGCCGCGGCGTCGATGCCGAGCACCACTTCGCCGTAGGTCGAGATCAGCCGTCGGTAGGCATCCCAGGCCAGACGCGGGTTGCCGGTCAGCCGCACCAGGCCGGGCAGCGTCGCGTCGCACAGGCCGATGTTCAGCAGCGTGTCCATCATGCCCGGCATCGACACCGGCGCGCCGGAGCGCACCGACAGCAGCAAGGGGCGCCTTGCATCGCCGAAGCGCAGGCCGGTGCAGTCTTCCAGCGCCGCCAGGGCCGGCGCCCACAGCGCGGGCGTCACCGCCTGCGGCGCGGCGCACCACGCGGTGCCGATGACGAAGGCTGGCGGCACCGGCAGGCCGAGCGCGGCCATGCGCGCCAGGTTGTGGGCCTTGAAGCCGATCGCCTCGGGCGGCAGGATCGCGTCGGCCGCGCCGCAGCCGATCAGCGTCGGCGACGGGCCGAAGGCCTCCAATCGCGTCGGCGCGTTCACGCTGGCATCCCGGCGCGGCGGAAGGCCTGCTCGCGCAGGCCATAGCCCACGGCGAGCATGGCATCCGAAGCCTGCTCCAAAGTGGCCGCCAGCTCGTTGCCCAGCACCAGCGAAGCCGCGTCCGTGACTTCGCTGGCCAGCGTATGCCGCGTGCGGCGCAGCAACTCGTCGCACTGCCGCTCGGCCTGCTGCACACGCCACGAGGCATCGAGGAACTCATCGTGGTCGGCGGCCTCGCTGGCTTCGCCCAGGGCACCGACCACGGCCACCGCCTTGACGTGATCCTGCGTCGCGTTCAGCACCGCATCGGCCAACACCTGCATCGATTCGCGCACCGCCTGGCCCCAGCCGTGGTGATGGCCATCGGCGACGAGGCTGAGCACGAAGCAGGCCTCCTCGAGCGCGTCGGCAATGTCGTCGGCACGCTCGATCAGGCGCGCGAAGACCTGCCACTGCGGCTGGCGCTCGGCGCGCGCCCGGGCCCGCATCACCAGCTGGTCGGCCTGGCGCTCCCAACCCTTGGCCCGCACCGCCAGCGCCGCGGCCGCAGCGGCATCGCGCTCGAGGCCATGGGCCAGGCCGTCGCGCAAGCCCTGCGCCAGAGCGTGGCACAGGCCGGCATGCTCGTCGAGCAGGTCGAACTCGCGGCGCCGGCCCATCAGCTGGCGCGCGAGCAACAGCCGCGCCTCGTCGGCGACCATCGCCACCGGCTGGCGCCGCTGCTGCGCCTGCTGTGCCAGCACCATCATCTCGACCAGCAGCTCGCGCGCCGCGACCTCGCCGAGCACGGCGTCGAGTCGGTCGCCGAGGCGGAAGCCGCCGGGGCCCTGCGCCGCCATCGCACTCCACACCAGGCGCTCGCCGCCGGCGCGCAGCCAGGCCATGTGACCGGCCTCGCGCCGGGCCGCCTCGCGCAGCACGGCCACGGCAGCGTCCTTGGCGACGAAGGCCAGCAGGCGCTTGCGCGCGCGGTTCCAGTCGATCAGGAAGACGATGCGCGCGCCAATACCTTCGAGCTGCCGGCACAGCGCCTCGGCGTCGGCCGCATGGAAGGTGGCGGTGCCCACGTGATAGTCGGCACCGGCGTTCAGGCCCGCGGTGCGCCGCGCCTCGACTGTCGACCACGTGGCACCGACCTCGGCCAGCAGCGCCTGGAAGAAGGCGAATCGCTGGCGGTGCAGGTCGGAATAGGTCAGCGTGATGGCCAAACCATCGACCTGCAGCACCAGCACATGCGCGTCGTTGGTACCGATGTCGTTCTGGATCAGCAGCTTCGCAGCATCGCGCGTGGCGGCCGTGTCCAACCCCGGGTGGTCGAGCTTGAGCGCGCGCGTGCGGTTCAGGCCGCGCATGAACGCGACCAACAGCGGCCGGTCGCTGCCATCGGCGGCCAGCTGCCAGGCGTGGGCACCGTCGACGTCCTCGCCGCTGAGCCGCGCGGCCAGGCGGTTGAGCGCCTTGTGCAGGTCCATCACCGTCAGGTGCAGGCTGTCGCCGTGTTCGCGCCGGCCCTGGGTCAGCTGGGTCAGCGCCGCGGCGGCCAGCGCGTCGCCTTCGAGCGCGGCCAGCCAGGCCTGCCAGCGGACGACACGTTCGGCCAGTGCGGGGTCGGTGTCGACATCGTCGAGCACCGGCCTCGCCATGGCTGCGACATCCTCGCGCAGGCGTGCCACCAGCCGCTGGAACTGGGGCAATTGCAGTGTGTCACCCTGCAGCGAGGCGCCCGCCGGCAAGTCCCGCAACCAGATGGCCTGGTCGCGCGGCGCGATGTCGGCGGCCGCGATTTCGCGCGACAGGTCCAGCGGCGCGCGCTCCGGCGCCGCCGCATGCGCCGCCGCGGCCTGCAACACGCTCAGGTAGAGCTTGAGTCGATCATTGGCCTTCAGCGCGGCGCGCACGCGTGCAGGCTGCAACAGCGGCGTCTGACCCAGTGAGGCCACCGCGTCCTGCTTGTCCATGATTTGCTTCGGTAGAGGGGATCGCCCTATTTTGCGAAGCTGCTGATGACAGTCTCTTGACAGCCACCGCCGTCGAATTGACGCACGTCAACGGACCGGACACTTGACAGCACCCCGGCCTACGATTCATCCCAAGCCGCATCTCTGTCTGGCCTCGCCGTGGCCAACACTTCGCAGACGGGCGCGGCGCTACCGACAACCCAGAAGCTCAGCTTCCGGTGCCCGAACCCAGGATTCGGAACAGCCCCGTGCCCTTGCACGAGCCCACGACCCGTGCGTCGCCGGCCGTCCGAGTGGTCGCCTTGCGGCGCCAGCGGAGGGTGCGGTCAGTACGGAAGGTGTCGGCCGCTGCTGACGAGCAGGCCGAAGGACTGCGGCACAGCGGGTCTTGAAGCGGGTTGCGCTGAACTGTCCGCAGCCTCGGCCTTCGGCCAACGCCGCAGGCGAGCAAGCAGTCGGCCGGCCGCGCTTTGGGGCGCCGAAGTGCCAACGACTCGATAGTGCATGCCCATGTCAATCTCCCGCTGCAGCGCCAAACAGGACGAGCCTGCTCGACAGGCCGCAAGTCTGCGCCCGTGGCGAGCGGTCCAGCGCAACCGATACGCGCCCAAGGCGGGCGTAGTTCACGCCTGACTCGGTGTATGCGGGCACGAACGGCTCTTGGCCAACGCCCGGCTCCATTGCCTCGGCTTCACACGCTGACCGATGCAACCGAAGCTGTCGACGGTGCCGCACGAAGATGGCGCCTGGTGGCCCATGCACCGCGACCACCGCAGCCTGATCGCCACATGGTCCCAACCGGCCTCGGGACCGGGGGCAGACCGGGCGCAAGCTTGCACCGCGCGATGGCAAGTCATTTGCCGCTTGTCATGCCGTTGTCATGACCACGGTACAGCCTTATGCGTTTGTCAACGGAGGACTCGAACGGTGGCCAAGGATTTCTCGACGATGGAGGACAGCAACCGCTCGGCCAACCCGAGCATCCACGAGGTCTCCGACCCGCAGCGGCGGCGACTGCTGCAAGGCAGCCTGGCCGGTACCGTGACCCGCCTGCTCGCGCCGCTGTCCGGCGCGGCCGCGCTGGCCGGCTGCGCGACGGCGGCCGGCGGCGGGCCGTTGCTGGGCTTCAAGAGCGTGCCGGTGTCCACCGCCGACACCGTCGTGGTGCCCGAGGGTTACAGCACGCAGGTCATCGCCGCCTGGGGTGAGCCGGTGGGCCTGTCGGGCGACAACCCGGCCTTCAAGTTCGACGCCAGCAACACCGCGGCGCAACAGGAAGCGCAGATGGGCATGCATCACGATGGCATCCACTACTTTGCGCAGAACGGCAGCACCCAGGGACTGCTGGTGATGAACCACGAATATGCCGACGACGGCCTGCTGCACACCGACGGCATGAAAACCTGGACTGCACAGAAGGTGCGCAAGGCGCAGGCCGCGCATGGCGTGTCGGTGATCGAGGTCGAGTCGAAAGACGGCAAGTGGCAGGTGGTGCGGCCCTCGCCGTGGGCGCGGCGCATCACTGCCAACACGCCGATGGTCTTGGGCGGGCCTGCCGCCGGCAATCCGCTGCTGAAGACTGCGGCCGACCCGTCCGGGCGCCGTGTGCTGGGCACGCTGAACAACTGTGCCAGCGGCATCACGCCCTGGGGGACCTACCTCGCCGCGGAAGAGAATTTCATCTTCTACTTCAAGGGCCCCGACACGCCCAGCGCACACGAGGCGCGCTGGGGCCTGCGCAAGGGCGACCCGGTAGGCTATCGCTGGCACGAGTTCGATGCGCGCTTCGACGCGACCAAGCACCCGAACGAGCCCAACCGCTTCGGCTGGATGGTCGAGATCGACCCCTTCAATCCGAGCATGGTGCCCGTCAAGCGCACCGCGATGGGCCGTGCGGCGCACGAAGGCGCCACCGTGGCCGTCACCAAGGATGGCCGCGCGGTGGTGTACTCCGGCGAGGACGCGCGCTTCGAGTACATCTACAAGTTCGTCAGCCGCGACAAGATCAAGCCGGGCGGCTACGGGCCGAATGCCGAGTTGCTGGATCACGGCACCTTGTACGTGGCCCGCTTCGACGCCGACGGCCGCGGCCGCTGGATCGCGCTGAGGCAGGGCCAGGACCCGTTGACGGCAGCCAACGGCTTTGCCGACCAGGGCGAGGTGCTGATCAAGACGCGCCAGGCCAGCGACCTGCTCGGCGCCACCAAGATGGATCGGCCGGAATGGATCGACGTGGACAAGGACGGCTGGGTGTATTGCACGCTCACCAACAACAGCAACCGCGGCGGCGACAAGCAGCCGGGTGTGGATGCGGCCAACCCGCGCGCCAACAACACCATGGGCCACATCATCCGCTGGAAGGACGAGGGCGACTTCGATGGCATCCGCTTTCAGTGGAACCATTTCGTGCTGGCCGGCGACCCGGCCAATGAGCGGGCCGAGGCCCGCGGCAACATCAAGGGTGACGCCTTCGCCTGCCCCGATGGCCTTTGGGTGGACGCTCGCGGCGTGCTGTGGATCCAGACCGACATGTCGACCTCGGCGATGGGCAAGGGCGACCTGGCGCGGCTGGGCCACAACTGCATGCTGGCGGCCGACCCGAAGACCGGCGAGGTGCGCCGCTTCCTGACCGGCCCGGCGGGCTGCGAGATCACCGGCGCCACCGCCACGCCCGACGGGCGCACGATGTTCATCAACATCCAGCACCCCGGCGAAAGCCCCAGCGAGCGCAGCGACCCCGACCAGCCGCGACGTGTCTCCAACTGGCCCGACAACAATCCGAACGGCCGGCCTCGGTCGGCGACGGTGGTGATCCGCAAGAACGATGGCGGCCTGATCGGGACATGAACCCTGGGAACGCGCCGGGGCCGCGCGCGTCAGGCTCGGGGTGCAGATAGCGAAGTCGAAGCCGTCGACGTCGAGCGGCCTGCGTCGGCAGCCTGGCCAGCCTCGCCACCCATGGCCAGACTCAGCCGCTGCGCCGAGCGCCGCAACGCGTCGACGAAGGACGGCCGCACGCGCGCCTCGGGTGCGGTCAGGGTCAGCGCTCCGACCAGTTCCTTCGCCGCGTTCCAGACCGGTGCCGAGATGCCCACCAGCCCCGGGATGCGGTCGCCGCTGATCATCAGGTAGCCGTCACGGCGGACCTGGTCGTACAGGCGCCCGCGGGCACCGGCGTAGGCCTTCAGCACACGGCCGCCGGCGCCGCGGTCCAGCGGCAGCAGGTCGCCCGCGCGCACGTGGTCGCGCAACAGGTGTGGCGAATCGACGCGCAACAACACCAGCCGCTGCTCGCCCTGGCGCACGTGGAAGGCGACACTCTCCTGCGTGCGCTTGGCCAGGTCCTGCATCTCGGGCAGCACGATGTCCTGCAGCGAGAAGGCGGCCGAATACACCGCTGCCAGCCGCGCCACTTCGGGACCGAGCGCCCAGTGTCCGTCGGCCGTGCGCAGCACGAGCCGGCCCTGCGCCAGCGACGCCAGCAGCCGCAGCACCGTGCTCTTGTACAGGCGGGTCCGCTGGGCCAGCTCGGTCACGCTCAGCGCCTTGTCGCCGGCCCGGAATGCAGCCAGCAGGCTGACGGCGCGGTCGACCGCGGCGGCACCTCCGGGCGCCGCCCGCTCATCGGCCACCGAGCGCTGCGAAGACTTCCTGGGCATGGCGTGACGGTCAGGTCGCTGGCGTTGACAGCCGGCCAGACGCTTTCTATGATAGTTCCATTGTACAGACTGTCGATCTATTAGATAGAACTACTTGAGACTCCTCCGCCATGTCCACCCACGTGCTGATCAGCGAGGTCGGCCCCCGCGACGGCCTGCAGAGCGTCAAGGCCACGATGCCCACGGCACACAAGCTGGCATGGATCGATGCCTTGTACGACGCCGGGCTGCGCGAGATCGAAGTCGGCTCCTTCGTGCCAGCGACGCGGCTGCCGCAGATGGCCGACGTGGAGGCGGTGGTCCGCCACGCGCTGGGCAAGCCCGGGCTGACGGTGATGGCGCTGGCGCCCAACCTGCGCGGTGCCGAGGCCGCCATCGCCGCCGGCGTTCACAAGCTGACGCTGCCGGTATCGGCCAGCGAAGCCCATTCCCTGGCCAACGTGCGCAAGACACGCGCACAGATGGTCGACGACGTCCGCCGCATCGTCGCGCTGCGCAATGAGCGTGCGCCCCAGGTGCATGTCGAGGCCGGCCTCTCCACCGCCTTCGGCTGCACGCTGCAAGGTCGGGTGCCCGAGGACGAGGTCCTGCGGCTGGCCGCGGCGCTGGCCGAAGCCGGCGCCGACGAAATCGGCTTGTCAGACACCACCGGCATGGCCCACCCGGCTCAGGTGCGGCGCCTCTTCAGCCAGTTGCGCGTCGAGATCGGCGCGCGCACCGGCGCGGCCCACCTGCACAACACGCGCGGCCTGGGGCTGGCCAACTGCCTGGCTGCCTTCGACGTCGGCGTGCGCACCTTCGACAGCTCGCAAGGCGGCCTGGGCGGCTGCCCCTTTGCGCCAGGGGCGTCGGGCAACGTGGTCACCGAAGATCTGGTCTTCATGTTCGAGGCAATGGGCGTCTCGACCGGGGTGGACCTCGAAAGGCTGGTGGACGCCCGCGCCGTGCTGCGCCGCGGCCTGCCCGGCGAGCCGCTCTACGGCATGACGCCGCAGGCCGGCCTCACCAAGGGCTTCGTCTACGCCGACGGTCGCCGGCCTCGAACCGAAGTGCTGCGCGCGGCCCACACAGGGGACGCTGCATGACCCACCCCGACGCCTTGCCGCTGGCCGGCCTGAGGGTCGTCGAATTCACCCACATGGTGATGGGCCCGACCTGCGGCCTGATCCTGGCCGACCTGGGCGCCGAAGTGATCAAGGTCGAACCGCTGGCGGGCGACAGCACGCGCAGGCTGCTCGGCTCGGGCGCGGGATTCTTCGGCACCTTCAACCGCAACAAGAAGAGCCTGGCTGTCGATGTGAAGGACCCGCGCGGTCGAGAGATCGTGCTGCGTCTGCTGGCCGATGCCGACGTCTTCAGCGAGAACTTCAAGGGCGGCACGATGGACAAGCTGGGCTTCGGCTACGGCGCGCTGTCGCGCCTGAACCCGCGCCTGGTGTACGTGTCGCACAAGGGCTTCCTGCCCGGCCCCTACGAGCAGCGCACGGCGCTGGACGAGGTGGTGCAGATGATGGGCGGCCTGGCCTACATGACCGGCCCCGAAGGCCGCCCGCTGCGCGCCGGCACCAGCGTCAACGACATCATGGGCGGCATGTTCGGTGCCATCGGCGCGCTGGCGGCATTGGCGCAGCGCGAGAGGACCGGCCACGGCCAGGAGGTGCACAGCGCGCTGTTCGAGAACAACGTGCTGCTCGTCGCCCAGCACATGATGCAATTCGCCGTGACCGGCAAGCCTGCCGCGCCGATGCCCGGCCGCATCAGCGCCTGGGCGGTGTACGACGTGTTCGATGTGGCAGGCGGCGAACAGATCTTCCTCGCGGCGGTGAGCGACTCTCAATGGGCCGCCCTGTGCCAGGAGTTCGGCTTTGCGGACCTGGAGGCCGACCCGCGCCTGCAGTCCAACAATGCGCGCGTGCTGGCGCGTGACTGGATGATGCCGCTGCTGCGCGAGCGCTTCGGCACCTTCGGCGCCACGGAACTGGGCGAGCGCTTCGAACGCATCGGCCTGCCCTACGCGCCCATCACCAAGCCCCAGGACCTGTTCGACGACCCGCACCTCGCCGCCACGGGAGGCCTGGCCCCGGTGACGGTGCCCGCGGACGCCAGCGCGGCAGGCCATGCGATCGAGACCCGCACGCCGCTGCTGCCGCTGACGCTGGGCGGCCAACGATTGGGGCTACGCGTCGCGCCGCCGGCGCTGGGCCAGGACACCGCCGCGCTGCTGGGCGAGCTCGGCTATGCGCCGGCGCAGATCGAGCAACTGCAACAGGCCGGGGTGATCGGGGTGTAGGCCTGCGCACTGCCCATCGCGAGGGGCAGTGCGCGCCTCAGCGCCTCAACGCTGGCGCACGTACTGCCCCGGCGCATCGTCGAGCACCGGGTAGCCCTTGCGCGGCGCGCCGAGGGCCGGCGGCTTGACCTGGGCTGCAGAATGCGCCGCCAGCCACTTCTGCCACGCCGGCCACCAGGAGCCTTCGTGCCGGGTCGCGGAGCTCACCCAATCGTCCGGAGCCAGGTGCGGGTCGGCCAGCCGCCGCGTCTTGATGCGGTAGTACCGCTTCGGGTGCACCGGTCCGCAGACGATGCCGGCGTTGTGGCCGGCCGCCGTGAGCAGGAAGGTGAAGTCGTCAGAGCGCACCAGGTTGTCGACCTTGTAGACCGACTTCCACGGCGCGACGTGGTCGGCCTCGGTGCCGACGACGAACATCGGCACGCGGATGTCCGACAGGCGCACCAGTTGCCCGCCGACCGGGAAGCGGTTGGTGGCCAGCTCGTTGTCCAGGTACAGGCGGTACAGGTATTCGGAGTGCATGCGCCAGGGCATGCGCGTGCCGTCGGCGTTCCAGGCCATCAGGTCCATCATCGGCTGGCGCTGGCCCTTCAGGTAGTTGTCCACTGCCGGCTGCCAGACCAGGTCCTGCGCGCGCAGCATGGCAAAGGCGCCGCCCATCTGCCGGCTTTCGAGCACGCCTTTCTTGTGCATCGTGGCCTCGAGCATCGCCAGCTGGCTCGGGTTGATGAAGAAGGCCAGCTCGCCGGGCTCGGAGAAGTCGGTCTGCGCCGCAAACAGCGTCATCGACGCCAGCCGCTCGTCGCGGTCGCGGGCCAGCGCTGCGGCGCCGATCGACAGCAGCGTGCCGCCGATGCAGTAACCCACCGCATGCACCTTGCGCCCCGGCACGATCGCGCTGACGGCATCCAACGCAGACTTGAAGCCCTGTTGCAGGTAGTCGTCCATGCCGATGTCGCGGTCGGCGGCGTCGGGGTTCTTCCACGACATCATGAAGACGGTGTGCCCCTGGTCGACCAGGTACTTGACCATCGAGTTGCGCGGGCTCAGGTCGAGGATGTAGTACTTCATGATCCACGCCGGCACGATCAGCAGTGGCTCCGCATGCACCGTCTTGGTCGTCGGCGTGTACTGGATCAGCTCGATCAGATCGTTGCGGAACACCACCTTGCCCGGGGTCACGGCCAGCACCTTGCCAACCGCGAAATCCTCGGTGCCGGCCGGCGCCGCGCCATCGAGCGTGCTTTGCACATCCTCGACCATGTGCTGCAGCCCGCGCACCAGGTTCTGGCCCTGCTCGGCCTGGGTCAAGGCCAGCACCTCGGGGTTCGACGCCAGGTAGTTGGCGGGCGAGCTGGCATCGAGCAGCATTCGCACGGCGAACTCCATCAGCTGCGCGTGGTAGTCGGTGACGCCGTCGACGTTGCGCACCGTGTCGTTCATCAGCGCGGCGCTGTTCTGGTAGGCGCGCGCATAGACGTTGAACGGGAACTGGCTCCAGTCGGCCGCGGCGAAGCGGCGGTCGGCCTGGCCTTCCAGGCCTTCGGCCGGCGCTACCGGCTGCCCGGCCATGGCGCGCAGCGCGAAGCTCCAGGTGTCCTGCGCGCGCTCGAGCAGCTGCTGCTGCATTTCCATCTGCTTGGCCGGCGACAGCGCCAGGTGCATCGCCCAGTCGGCCCAGGCGGTGGTGAAGGCGGTCGGCGCCAGGCCGGCCGTCATCTGCGCGAGCTGGGAACGGAACTCGCGGTCGAAATCCTGGGGCTGGGGGGCCCCGCTGCGCTTGGTTGCCATCGTCGTTGTCTCCGGTTGTCGTTCTCGCCTTCACGCTGGACGGTCGGGGGCTTGGAAGTGGTCATCGTATCCAGCTTGCCCGCGCCGGGTGCGTCCGCAGCCCGTCAGGCGGGCGCGTGCCAGCCGGCATCGACCCACAGCTCGCCGCTGACCGCGGCGTTGGCCAGCATGAAGCAGATTGCGTCGGCGATCTCCTCGGGCTGAATCAGCCGGCCGAGCTGGGTGTAGGGCAGGATGTTCTTGGCGACATAGTCCATGCCCATCGCCCGCACCATCGGCGTGTCGGTGAAGCCGGGGTGGATCAGGCTGCAGCGCACGCCATGGAAGATGGCCTCCTTCATGATCGTGGCCGCTGCGCCCTCCAGCCCGGCCTTGGTGCTGGCATAGGAGATCTGACCGCGGTTGCCCTGCGACGAAATCGAGCCGATGAACACCACCGAGCCCTGCACGCCCTCGTCCGGGTGCCACTTCTTCAGCCCTTTCGCGGCACGGTCTTCGGCGATGCGCCCGAGCATCTCCAGCGCCCAGTACACCGGCGCGATCAGGTTGACCTCGACCACCAGCCGGAAC
>Ga0105103_10000096_pt1 | contig 43977 bp, 62 predicted proteins | sample PPLLaktember2015_2_FD_79107 | JGI IMG/M metagenome (GOLD analysis project Ga0105103, IMG submission 79107) | Freshwater sediment microbial communities from Prairie Pothole Lake near Jamestown, North Dakota, USA - PPLs Lake P7 Core (6) Depth... | ecosystem: Environmental > Aquatic > Freshwater >...
ATGTCAATGAACTCAAGAACATTGACATTTCAAAGTTTGTCAATAGTGTCGTCAAACTGAAAGAACTCAGTGGGGTTACTGTAGACCCAAGTCTTGCCAATCTTTCCACTTTAAAAGAACTCTCAGGTATTACCTTTCCTTCGTTTCAGAAACTCACCACCTTTATATCGAAGTTAAAGGAAGGTGGTGCTACTAGCCTCCCTAATTTTACAGAGTTTGCCAACGGCCTTAAAGGGTTTGCTGAGATCAAGATACCTGATAATATTAGGACGCTTGCTCCTGCCCTCAAAAGCCTGAAGGAAATTGGTGGTAATTTTCCTGATCTTGGGAAGGTAGCTGATGCCCTTGTTAAGTTTGCATCTATAGGGAAACTCCCCTCAATTGGCCCGTTCGTCAAAAACTTACAGGCACTATCAGCAACTCAGTCATTTCCAGACCTGTCACAGATCGCTGACGCTCTTTTAAAACTAAAAGGCGTGGGTAGGTTGCCTGTTTGGACAAAGTCCGTAGAGAGTCTGAAATCACTCGGGAAAGCAGCCGAGGGAATTAATGTTGGTAAGTTTGAACCCATAGCGAAGGCTATGGAGAAGTTCACTGGGATGGGGAATATTCCCAGCATTACTGCGTTTGTCAATTCCCTGAAAAAACTGGAGGGTTTGAATATCCCCTCACTGGGTGTCATCATTGCTCAGATTCATAAGCTGGGCAACGCCTTTGCCAAGATAAACCAAGCCAGTCCGTTCATCACTGCGATGAATCAGATAGGACAAGCTGCCCAACAGGTTACTCAGAATCTTCAGCAGACTACCCAGGCAGGGAATCAGCAGCACACTATGTGGGAGAAGTTGGGGGCAAAGGTAAAGAACTATATTGGTTATCGTTTGATTGCCGATTCCATTATTTACCTGAAAGAAGCGTTCATGGCTGGCAAGGATGCCATCATTGAATACGACCAGGGCCTCAAGAATATCCAAGCCATTACTCAAGCCACTGACGCCGAAATGAAGAAGATGGGATATACCATCGAGCATGTGGCCTCACAAACGAAGTTTTCCGCTACTGAAATTTCTGATGGCATGGTGATATTGGGCCAAGCTGGTTTAACTGCTGAGGAGTCTATTAGTGCCGTCCAGGCCGTTGCTGATTTGGCTACCGGCACCATGCAAACAATGCAGGTTTCTGTGGACTTGATGACTTCTGCTCTGGTTATGTTCAATATCAGGGCTGAGGAGTCAGGTAGGGTTGCGGATGTGTTTGCCAACGCCGTAAACAAGTCCAAGTTGACCATAGAAAAACTTGTCACCGCAATGAACTATGTCGGCCCGGTTGCGGCTGATCTGGGCATTACCCTGGAAGAAACTGCTGCTGCCCTTGGTGTGCTGTCGAATGTGGGTTTGCGCGCGAGTACTATGGGTACAGGACTCAGGCGTATTCTCTCTGAACTTGCAGACCCATCCGAAAAAATGAAGGATGCTGTAGAAGAAGCGGGGCTGACCTTGGATGAACTGGACCCGCGTATTCAGGGCATGTCAAAGGTTGTGTCCAACCTTGGCATTGTCTTGAGTGACACCAGCAGGGCTTTTGATCTGTTTGGTAAATATGGGGCATCTGCTGCATTGGCACTCACCGCTGATGTGGATGCCTACAACGACATGATTTCTGAGGTTAAGAGGTACGGTACTACTCAGGAGATGGCCCGTAAGCAGATGGAAGGTCTCCAAACCTCGCTGAAGCACTTGTTTGATAAGTTAGGTCTGGTTGCCATCGCCTTTGGCAGGGCCGGGGCCACCAATGCCATGAAGGCGATGATAGATGCATCCAGGAGTTTGGCTGATTCGCTGGTGTGGCTCGTGGATAATGCACTTGCCCCTTTGATAGCTGGGTTCCAGACTCTTGCAAGTGTCACTTCCCCACTGCCGAATTGGTTTGAAACTATTATTTATCTGGTTGGCGGGTTGATTATTGCACTTGGAGGCCTTTCAAAAGCAATGGTGACTCTTAAGATCACTGCGCTTGTAACATCATACCAGAATCTTAGCACGGCTGTTGTTAAAGCAACACAGGCCACAACTGGCTTTACGACTGTGCTGGTAGGACTAAGGACTATCCTTGCTGCTATAGGTGGCCCAATTACTTGGATTGTTTTGGGCCTTGGTTCTCTCGCTGCTGCTATTGGGTTTGCTACAACTGCGTCCAGTAGACAAATTGCTAACCTTGAAAAGGAAATGGTGGCCTATGGTGATCTGAGTAAGTCTATAGAAGGTTATATTGCAGAGTTGGAAAGGTTGAGGGAGACCCCACTAACTGAGAGAGAAAAGCTGAACCTGCTCAAAAATATGGCAGAGGCTTTCCCAGAAATCGCTGCTCAGATTAGGGCTACTCTTGGGGATGTCAACAAACTCACTGTGGTAATGGATGAGTTTCAAAAGACTCAAGATGAGAAGATATTAGTGCAGCAAGTAGATGCCCTTGATGGGTACACTAAGAAAATCAATAAAGCTGTTACTTCCATAGAGAATATGAAGTACGCCCAAAAGGGGCTTGGGAAGGGAGAAAAAGTTTTAATCAGTGGCAAGTGGTTTGATGAGAACGAACTTGCTGAAGAAATAGCAAAGCAAGAAGAACAGATGAATGTGTGGGCTACGAATGTAGCTGACATAGTTATGAAAGCTGAGGATTCTACTAGGGGGGCTGTTACTTGGGAGGAAGTTTTTCCATGGACTATGGATGCAGGGCCTCGCATGGAGACCCTGAAATCCATAATCGTTAGTAAGATTAGAGAAATACAAGATGGAGTTCAGCAGGAAGCAGGTAAGGCTTCTATATCTCTTTATGGTAATGCCGGTGAGTGGAAAAAGGAATTGGATGATGCTGGCACAGTGTACACCAAGTTCGTTAAAAATCGGGCAGATACAGAGAGTAAACTTAATAGCAAGATCCGTATGTTGGTCAAAGATATCAACACGGAATCAATCGCGGCTATAGCCAAGCAACAGGAGATATTCAAAGAACGTGTAGAAATGAATGAAATATTCTACAGGGAGTCTAAGATTAGTGAACAGCAGTATTTTGACTTCAAGAAACAAATTGAGAAAGAGAGCAGGGAATTCTACAAAGAAAGCACATCTGGGCAACTTGCAGATTTGAGTGCCTTCCATGTAAAAAAGGCAGATGAAATTCAGAAGTGGCTGGATAAGGAGAATGAAAGAATAGATAAGCATGTCAAAGGGGTTATGGCAAAGGAAAATGAAAGGTACCGTTTATCTATAGAACTTGACAGACGGATAGCCCTTGCTAAGAAAGGAATAGAGGACCCGAAAGAAGTCCTTGAAAAAGCCACTTCCACCAATAAACTGAAAGAGGATGCGGAGAAAAAGCACTTTGCGGAACTTGAGCGGATCAGATTGAAAGAAAAAGGTTCTGTGCGGGAATTTGAGAATGAAAAACTACAACTGACCATTCAGAGACTATCAGAACAGTATCTTCGTCAAGCGGCAGCATTAAAGGTTGCCGAAGAACAAAATGATACTGATGCGATAAAGAAAGCAAGGGAAGCAGAACAGGATGCCCTGCGGCAGTTTGAAGAAGCAAAAACTGCCCATGTCAAAAAGGGGGCCACCGATCGTATAGAAATCCGTAAGGAAGAATATGAGTTGGCAAAAGAACAAGCCGATGTTGCTTTCGCTAGAGTCCAGGATAAGATTGCTAAGGACGAGGCTGAAGGTGTCTTGACTCATCAAGGTGCAGAAGAATCGAAGACTGCGGCTACTCTTGATCACTATGCAAGGGCATACCAGCTTGCCGTAGATAATGTAGTTAAAATACGGGCAATTCAGGGTGAGGATAATGATGCATATCGTGAAGCCCTCAAAGAACAATTGACCGCAGAGGAAAAATACTTTGAGGAAAGGGGCAAGTTTACCGATAAGTATGTAGAAGACCGCAGGAAGGCCCTTGAGGATATCAAGGAACTTGAAACCAAGCACCTGCGGGAAGTGGAGGATTACGAGGATAAAATCACAAAGCTCGGTGAGAAATCCTCCAAAGACCTTGTCAAGGCTCAGGAAACATACGCTGAAAAGGTTAGTGAAATAAATGAGAAGCTGGAAAAGAAACTTGAAGACCTGGCGTATGACCTCAAGGAGAAGTATGAGGATTACGCTGAAGACCGTTTAGAGGCCGAGCAAGAAGCCGCTGCTGGTATCATAACCGAGAATGAAAAGATTGATGATAAGATCCGTGAGGTCGCTAATAGGGGTAAGAGTGACCGTCACAAAGATAAAGATAATGAAAAAGCCGCTGCTGACAAACTACGCAGGGGTATTGAACTTCTGAACCAGGCTCGGAATGAAGGTAATGAAGAGGCCCTTAAAGCTGGTAAGGAATTACTAGAGCAATCCGCCGAACTCTATGGTGATATAGGTGGAGATAAGAAAAGTAAGAAAGCAGAGAAGGGTCTTAGGGATATTAAAAAAGCAAATGAGGATTTTTACAAAGCACAGGAGAGTATTGAGAAAGGAAAGATTGACAAAGATAAGGCAGATACTGATGAAAAGTACGAGTACGAGAAGGGTAAAGCCGAGGAAGCGGCCAAGGATGAATTGGATGATGCGGAGAGAGTTAGAAAAGAACGAATCAAGGAGATTCAGGAGGTTTATGCTACCGGGGCAGAAGAGGAAAAGAAACGTCATGCCAGAGTTATGGAGGACTTTGAGGTAGAGAAGAATAAACTGATAGAGATTCTGAATACGGCCAATTCAATTATCGCCCAAACCACAGGGAATATAAAACTCGGGGTGCAATTACCGACCAAGGGGGAGGTACAGCAAAAAGTAGGGGAAGTCATTGAGGGGGCTGGTAGCCAATCTGATATAGATTGGAGTGGCAAAATCAATATTGATCCTAAGACTGGCACTGCTATAGTAGATGCTGTCAACGGTCAGGTGTCCCAGGCAATTACCGATTCTCCTGGTAAAATAGATTGGAAGAGTAAAATCAATGTTGATCCTGATACCGGCACTATGGTAGTCGATGCAGTTAGTAGCCAGGTAGAAGAGGCGGCAACCAAACAGGGTGAGGTTGAAGTCCCAGTTAGTGCCAAGGTGCAAGCACCAGAGGCACCTGGGCAAGAAATTGGTAATGTCCAGGCTATGTCTGATTCTGTTGATAGGCTCAGAACAAAACTTACCGACCCTCTGCAGGTTGTGTTTACTTTCGTTGGCTTGGACTTGCTGCAACAGGCAGTCGCATACCTTGATCACCTTCAGGATAAAACCATCACCGTCACTACGAAATATGTAACTGAGGGTCGCGCTTCAAAAGAAGCACAGGCATCTACTTCAGTAGCGACTGCTTTTAATGGGGGGTTGATGGGTTTCTTTAACAAAGGCGGGGGTGTATTCAAAAAGCTGGCAAGCCCATTTGTAAGCGCAGGAAGCCTATTCAGGGACTCTGTGCCTGCAATGTTATCAAAATTTGAGTTTGTACACAGGGCGCGTGCTGTACGTGAATACGGGGTCGATTTTATGCGTAGAGTGAACAACCTCCAATTCCCGAAGGAACTGGCACGTGGTTTTATGGATGGGGGACTTTCTAGTGGACTGTCTGGAGCAGTTGGCATGACCAGGAATTTAGTGATTCCTGAATCTGTTATGCGTAATCTTGCTGGCACTGTTGATAATTCTTCAATTTCCACATATAATGTGACTATTGGGGATAAAGCCCTACGCCCAAGGGGTAAGGTCTCAAGCCTTACCAAAGACTTACTCAGTGAAGTGAGGAAACGGTACTAATGGCACTTGCAGATTTAGAATCAGGGGATGCCCTCAGGATCATAAAGTTTTCTGATGATACAACCATTGCTGAGTTCTTTGTTATCAGCGATGATACAATTGAAGAAGACCTTATAGATTCGGATGTTTCGGTTAGGGTGCCTGTGTATGGAAACCCATTTTTGTTAATGGAGAATCCAGTTGGTTCCAGGTACACTAACTCGACAGTGAATTTAGAGGGCACACCAGAGGCATTTGATGCGGTGGTTAGCCAATGTGCGGTATCTGGATCGTTTCAGGTTGTCAAGTTGGTCGTGGGTGGGGATTTTATGGATCAGATTGACTATTTGAAAGGGGTTGTGGTGAATGTTTCAAGGAAAAGAAAAATCACCCGTGATGGGTGGGTAGAAGGTTCTATATCGTTCATAATCATTCCGTAGGAGGAAAAAATGTCTATTCCATCTAAAGTTGTAGGTGCTGGTAATATCTCAACAGCAAGGAACGTGTTCAAGGTTGCTTTCTCTCAGAACACAAGTAATATCCCAACGCTTGAGGCGTGGGATGATTATACTTTTGCAACAACTACTCATGAGATTTTTACTGGAACTTCTGGTAACAGTAATCTTTCCATGATTGGGGCTATTGCTACAACTCCTGGTCTTACTGCCCCAGCTTCTGACTGGATGCCCGCCGCCCCATCTGCCGGGGGTGCCCAGGCGAACAGGCTCAAGGGGGTTACAAATTATGTGAATCTGGATAGTGCGGCAATCAATATTGCTGTCAGGGATTACGTCACGTTCAACTCAAATTGGGAAATTCCTGCTGATGCTTCCATTCCAGCAGATATGGCCCTGGTGTTCGTTATCAAGTTTACTTATTCCGGTGCCGCCCCCGTGCTTACCTGGTCATTTAATGATTCTGTTGGTGGTGGGACTGAAGGAACCCCGGTTTGGACTTCTATGACTCCTGGGGTTGCTGGTAATAAAATTAAACCGGCAGATTCTGGATCGACATACCCCTCGATTGTATTGCATCGCCCCCTTGCTGGGGTAGTGGACAGTGGAGAAGTTTGGGTTGTTGCTTCTTAATTCACCATATTTAAGGAATTCCAGTGGAATATTCTTTAATACCGAGTGAGGTATGGTTAGATTATCAATGGGATGAGTATGCCTCTAACGTAATGCACACTCTTACGGTTGCCAATACGCCGAAAGATATAGAAGTGCTTACAGTTAAAGGCATACCCCCAGAGTTAGAGATACCAGAAATAGATTACCCAGTTTTTGCAAGGGTTCCAGCTATTCGCGATGAAAAGACGGGGTCTTACGCCAAAGGCGGGTCGAGTATAGCAGAGGATTATTCATACATATCTGCCCCTACCCCAGACGGAAAGGCCGTTTTAATTGATATTTACCTGGACCATGTCATAGTATTGGACCCTTTTGGGAATAAGTATGCAGAATGGTCTTTGGCATCTGGGACTTTTGCAAAATTAATAAGCGCGACTTCTGATTTGGATTCCCTATGGCTCTTGTATTGGGAGAATAAAGATGAAGATGGGAACAACACATTCAGGGTTGAACAACGTCTTTTGTTAGATGGTTCTCTGGTTGAGTATGAGGCTATGGATGGACTTTCATCCGAAGTTCAATTTGACAGAGAATGGAATGGGGTACGGTCGGAATTAGATTTACATGAGAGGAATTTTATTCTCAGTGAGCCGAATGTTGATTTTGCATTTGCGATTGATTCCTTTGTTGAACTGTCTGAGATAACTTCCGGTGCAATTAACGCAGATTCTGATTTAATAGAAAGTAGTCAGGCCCTCAATGGGGATGCTGTTGTTGATATACTTACCTCGTACATGTACATACACTCAGAAACTGCAATACCTTTTGCCTTTGCATTTCTTAATGGGGATGTACTTTTAGCAGATTTATCCAGAAACTTCGTATGGTCAATTCCTGAACTCGAAGGGGCTATTGGGTATTCTGATGCATTGCTGGCTGATTGTGAAATAGGAGGTATAGAAGTTCACGCTTGGAGCACTGCTGTACAAAGGGGAGCGGTTCAGGGGTATTTAACAGATGACTATAGATGGTCTTGTGTTGGTTCTATAGAAGAGGGTAATGAGTACCTATCAAATAGCGTCCCTGATTTTGATTTAATGGATGTCCATCATGAGTGGACGTTTTGGAATAGTTATGTTGAGACGCAATTTGATTATGACCCATATTTTGAAACTCAAGTTGTAGGAGGTTTTTTTACAAGAGATGTTATTCCTGGATTAGATAGAAATATCCAATATGGGGATGAACAATGGTATAACCCGGAATTTACAGGAGCCTATCAGCACAATTCAGAGTATCACCCCAATACAAGGCTGATTACCTCCCCTGTAATTCAAGCATCTGAATCCAACCTGTATGTCATTAATACAGTGGATCGTAAATGGTTAAATCTTAGGGATACAACGAAATCTCAGGGGGATCCAGAAAGGCGCACTGTAAAGAGTGTGCTGTATAGATTTGATAAAAGCACGAAGTGTCCAATACGAACGATTAAACCCGCAGTTGTTTCAATGTCGTGTGCTTATGGAAGAGCGGCTACAGATGCACTTGGTTTGATACTTGCGGATGTATTTTTCCCGAAAGAGTACAGTTTTCATATTAACGATCAGCCTATCCATCCTATAGGCGGTGCGACTATTGACAGGTTAATACCAGAATACCATTATTTTAAGGAAGGGGATATGCTCATTTTTGATGAGTATTTCAACCTTACTTACGATGAACCTATGGCTTTTCCTATTCTGCCAAGTAGTTATCAGAGCCGGTGTGCTGTTGGTGCAATGAATGATGATTACTCGTGTAATCTTGGAGGGTTTGGTGATTCAGTAACTCAGAAGATACGTCAGTTTTCGACGGTACTTGCTTACGGAAACTATATCGTTACGGCTGTTTGTGTTGAGGGGTACGAGGGGTATTACTATACAGGTACAGGGTATACCCGTAAGACAGGTATACCATTCAGAGTGCGGTTTAGGGTGTATGATCACGTAAAAAATTCGTATCAGATATTAGGAGGGCATCAAGGGGCTTTACTTTCATACTCTGTTCAAGAATTTTATAATTACGTGCAATCCGAAGTGCCTTTAATGCCTGAGAATGCGTTTAATTACACATTATCTGAAGTTACTATATCTACATTCGGGGCTTCCATGATTCATTCTGAAGGGGTAATTCAGATTGATGAGGCGGTGAGTGCCGACATTGAATTGGATACGACATTAGCGGTTAATTCTTCTGTCGATTTAGGGTTCATTGGTTACAGAGAAATTCCATATATTATAACAAACACTTCTCCAGTTTGCACTAAAAATAGGGATATGTTGTCAGTGTACGAAAATCTGAGTTTAGTTCCATTGAAGGAAGACCAGCCTCAGTGGGCCATTGATCAGTATTACGACATACTGGCCCACAATATGTTGGATAAAGATTTTACTATGGGGCAAGAAGATGTTTATCCAGTGTACGATTATGCCACTTGGCACACTTACATTCCATCTGAACATTCAATTGGGTGCTACCCTGCACATACTACTTTTTGGACAAAGGGGCTTACTCACCTATTAAAAGAGGATGGAACAATACAAAGTAGTGGGTATGGATGGGTGTGTACTGAAGAATCAGCAATGTTTGAAGCCAGTGCCTTAGTAACACGAGATCGTGACTACTTTGAACAAATAGTCCCAAGGCCAGTACAGTATGCAGTTGATCCAGATTATGGGATATTTGGGTTTTTTAGACCGGCTGACGGTGAAGTATCAAAGCAGACAAGGACTGGGAATTCATTTCTTAATGGAACAAGTGCCGAAGTACAAGAGGCATTCCCATGTGCTACCCTATGGGATGAAGATTATTGGGCACACGTGCATGTAACCGGGCAATGGTATACGATGGGGTGTCGCTTGTATAAGTTTTATGCCCCGGATACAGAACCTTATACTTTGTTTGAATTGCAAGATCAGTATCAAAACCAATCCGGAGTGATTCAGTATTTCACTTATCGGCATTTTGGATTAAATACAGATACAAAGGAAATATACGTGGTCCGGTGCAGTGGTAAACACAACATATTTTCTCTCCCAAATAAATATGGTGGGGATTATGAAAGTATGAGATTTACAATGCAACTGTATGTTGATATTCCAACATGGGATAATTTTTATGAGTGTAACCCTTTTTATCTCTCTCCGAAAGATTATTCGGATGTTGTGGAAGTTATTGAGTTTGAGGATAATAATTACACAAATAGAGATGTGCTTGTATTGGATTATGATTTTTCTATAAAGTATGCAATTGGGCCATCTTCTATTGATGGGTTGCATGAGGATGATGTGATCCAACATGTGATTGGGAAAAATGGATATATTTTTATATTTACACAGGTTAAAGAAGCAGTCCCTTATGATTGGGGTACATTGTTCAAGGATTGGTTTTTAGAAGATACGGAATTACTGCAGAGGTATGGGCATTTTGATAATTATGTTACGTATAGAAAAGCGAGGCTGTATGTCATTAGAGGGTCTTTGAAGGGAAGTACAGCTAAATTATTGTATGAGATCAATAATGGTACCTTTGGGCAGGATAATATTGTAATCCAAGAAGTAACGGATACTCATGTTTGGCTTAATTGGGATGGTATTCGCCCATTTATGCGCGGCCCCCTTTCCAGTATTGGGGTAAGGTTGGATGGGACTGGGATAGATGAAGTTCCCGGCCTTGTGGCTGTGGTAAATGGGGTGTATGAGGATGGGTGGCAGTTGATAACCTATTCCAGGACTGAAAGTTTACCCACACAAACAAATGCTTCTAGGTATGCTGAAGTTTATCCCACGGGGTTTCCATATAATAGTGGATTCATCTACGCCCCTGAATACGAAAGTAAAGCACAACAGATGACATTTTGGGGCAACCTCGTTGGGGTGTACCTTGGATGGGATAATACTTACCGAAGAAAGTATCTATCCCATTTAACAATATTGGATGAGGCCACATTAAACAAAATTGCATGGGATGGGAGTTCTACAATAAATTCCCCAACAGATATGTATTTGCGTATCTATAATACAAAACCAGCTTGCCAACCAGCAGTTTCCCAATTTTTTATCCTGAGATATTATGATTGGGTTCAATCGGATGTTACTTTGAAGGGGGAACTTTTATTGAGTGCCCCTACCACTTGGATTTCCATTAATAATGGGACTGGAGTCGTGGTGTTATGAGCGAATTGATATTTGATACATTTTCGTTGACCATTACTCCGAATAACACCCCTTCCTGGAATGGGAATATTCCGTATATCAGCTTTCAACCTGGGATACGAATTGTGACAGTATCATTACCCATCAATAAAGTTGGGCAGTACACGGAATATGTAAATCTTGACCTATGGATTGAAGGATCTCAGAAAACAGACGAAAGTGAAATGTCATTATCTGGGATATTGTATTCCACAAGGAATATATCCAGGCTGGTAAAGCCAATCGTGGTAACCCCATGTCAGAGTTTTATAGAGATAGATGAAGATGAGGATGGGGAACTTGACTATGCCGAGTACGACATAATTATTGCTGAGACTTTCGAAGAAGCAGTTTATGCTCTTTTTGAAGATACTGGTTGGAAGGTAAAAATAGCTTGTGAGTTACTCAAGGAATTTCCAGTTGTGACAGAGATGGAACCAATTCTTACTTTGAATGGTTCCAAACTTGAACAACTTTCGGAACTTTTGGAAATGTTCGCCCCAAATGATTTGTGGGATCAGCAATTAGTTTATGTGGTAAACCCATTCACCAATGAAATTCTGATAACTCCCCCTACAAATGGAGAGACAAATACCAATACCCTAAATGCGGACAGTGCGCGGGTATTTGATATATCTGTAAATGAAAAGGATATTGAACTTCCTCAGAAAATATACCTTCAGGAAGACCCATCGGCATTGTTCAGGCATGAAGATCATTTTGGTGATTTTGGATACAGGGTTTATCAATACGCATTTGAAACATCCATTCATGAAGACTTGGTAACCCCAACCCATTTATGGTCTGAAAGATTTATGGAGTGGGAGAAGGATTTAGATATAATTGCAAAAATGGATGGGGAGCAGATAATTGTAGGGGACACTGTTATAGTAGATACGGATGAGACATCAATATTTACCATTGAAACCAAGATTCTCTATAAACAGGATTTGGTTGAAATGGAATTCCCAATGTTTGGTGCCCCGTATCTACATTGGGATCCTATATGGTTTAAGTGGGTGACTGTTCGCGCCACAGATATTAAATCAAGGACTGAGTATTCTTACATCATGGGGCCTCCTTATTCGGACCCAATGTTATTCAATCCTTGCGATGATGCTTATCTCATGGTTGCGGGTTCAAGTGGCGAGGATGATTGGTGGAATGATTTGCCATACGAAACAGAACCTGAACCTGAACCTGAACCGGAGGATGAAATTGAAAGTGCTCCTTGTATTAGTGGGGAAAATTCATGTTTCTCCAAGATGTTACCTTGGATTACTACTCAATTGACCCGGGATTACGGGGCAATTGTTATAGATAAAGATCATTTACCTCCATATATTACTTCCAATGAGGGGTTACGTATTTTCAGGAAAAAGATTATATCTTTAGAATATGCTGGTAGGGATGTATTCTACACAAATAGTAAAGATCAAAAGAATTATAGCATACCGGCTTTTGAAGATATGGATAGGATAGAAACTTCTGTCACTATCACTGAGGAAAGATATAGTTATGATGAACTTGGAAACCTTGTTGGGGTTCATGAGCATAAACAGACTAAAACGGCCACTGAAATAATAGAAGAAGATGATTTTAAGATATACAAACCAATTACGGATGGCCTTACTTCTGTTATTACGTATACAGTCACACGGAAATACGATTTAGATTACAATCTGCAAACTACGACAGTGGCTAATGTTGATGCTGATACGGTCACTGGTGATATAACAGGGCCTTCTGCTGTTTCTCCAATGGAATCTATTCAGGAAAAGGAATCCGCCCGTGAAAAATTACTCAGACAGAATACACAAAGGACAGTTTTAAAGCTGTTGACTAAGACTGTATCCAATGTGGTGGATACATTTACAGGGGTTGTGTATGTTTCGATGGAGAATCTCATATTGGAGGAGATGGAAGCGTATTTAATTGGGTATTACAATGTGACTCCTTCTACTTCGTATGAGGTTGGGTTCTCGTCAAATTTCTTGGATGTACGTGGAATAATAGGAGGGTACTTGCAATTGACTCATACCCTAGACCCAAATAGGGGTATCCCTTCGGCTTTGGATACTATGGGCCTGAAAGAATTGTACACTGCTGGTATATTTGAAGCAATGGCAATCCGTCCTTTTAGGGTGGATGGCGTTACTATGAATTGGGATGGGGAAGGAATGCTGACTGTAGCCGTTGCAGCGAAACAGGTGGTTTGATGAATGAGAAAGCAAAAATAGTAAGATTCCGAAGGGCATCTGGGATTGCTCTCATTAGGGGCAGGGATGGGAAGTTGCAGGTGGCGCACGTAATGACAAGGAGATTACGGCGTTTGCGGAATAATTCCATCATAAGTGTTATAGTCGGTGCCCGTGAGAATGGGGAGATAAGGTGAGAACCTCACTTAGAAAAGGTAAAGTGGTTTTTTCTTCTCCAAACCACGGTGTATCGCTTGTGCGTGATTTTACTTCTGGTAGGCTTATCAGACTTGGTAAGTATGGTAATTCTCAAAGAAGGAAGATAAATTCATTAATTTCTTATATGAATTCTTCTTTCAATAGAGGAAATAAAAATTATAATGCGTACCACCCATTCCCAAATGAGAAAAGGCTTCCACCAGTCCCACCTATGAGGGTAGGACCGGAGGATATGTCTACAGAAGACAAACCCATCCCTATCGAATGTGAGGGGTTGGTATTGGCATCACAGCAAGGGTATTGGGTGCTGAAAATAGATCCTCTTTATAGTCCAAATTCAAAAATTTCATGGCTTGGTAATAACCCTGGGCATGAGTGTATAAAATTGCTTATAGGATCTGTTACGCGGTTCAATGATGCTGGTTGTATTTCAGGACTTCCTGCAAGGTGGGCATTCCAGGAAAGGATGCGTAAATTTACTATGCCCACCACGTATTCCACAAATAATTTGCTTCCATATAGAACATCAGTTGTTTATAAAAATCCAGAGTATCTCGGGGTAGATTCCGTTTCGTTTGCTCATTATGGGTACTCAATACCAATGGAACCGTACAGGAATGATGTTTATTCTATGGCTTTTCCTGGTGGGGTGTATGGGGCATTGTCGTATAAATGGTTTTCTCATAATTTTCTGCTTATGGTAGATAATAATGAGGAATTTTCAATATACGATACAATTGGGTGGGATGCATTTAAGTCATCTTCCGGATATTTCTCTGGGACGGTATCCTCTAATATAGAATATGGATGTGCCCGTATTCGTGGACTTCACCCCCCTGAAGAATGTGCTACTCCAGTAATACGTTCCGGTAACATACGGCAAAGGGCATTGGATACTATTAATGCCGCAAGGATGTGCGATTACAATATTCAGGCTGTTCTAGATATAGATACAGATCAGGTAGTGGCATTGGCTTACGCAACGGAAATGGCGACATACAGCCATTTCAGCCATACTGGTTTTTTTGGTTCTACTTTAGAAGAAAGGGCTGAAGCTGGAGGCCTTACATGGTCTGCATTAGGGGAAGTGCTGGCACTGATTGACGACCCTGGTTTAGTAGACCCAGATGATAACTTGGATGCTGTCGTAGATGAAATAATTGAGGCTTGGGAAACGAGTCCCATTCACTGGGATTCACTGATGAGTCAGACGTATTTTAGGTTCTCGTGTGCAGCAGTAAAGAATCTAGATACAAATAAGTGGTATGCTTGTGGATTACTACGGGCTTTATCTACTGATGAACGCTTGTATAATGACGCTGTTGTGACTCTGGCTGTTCCACCCCCTATGGCTGGTGGGGTATACGAAGAAGATATATGGCAGGGTGAATGGATAGCAGAAGCTCAGTATTCGTCGTGCCGTGGGTTTTGCACTGTTCCAGTTGAAAATCCTAAAGTAGTAAACCTTTCCAGGAGAATTTGGAAAGGGTACATAGTTTTTCTTAATTGGCTATACGCGAGTGTTCAAGATAATTTTGAATATCCTTCAGATTCTGGAATTCTTGAAGGTGGCATAACTGCCCCCACAAATTCCATAGAGTATGCTGATGCTTTAGAAGAGTATCAACTTCATTATTACAATGGGAGTAGAATTAGGGATCATAGTGAAACTGTTAATTTTTATTATCAATATTCTGGCACTTTAAATAGGGATATATACGTAGAATTAGCCCCATTAACCAATTCTGCTTCTGATACACCAGATTTTAATGTAAACACAGTCCCAGAAGCCAATAGGACTGACAACACTGGGAATTGCACACTGCATGTTGGTTCTTGTGTTGTTGATAACTCCCAACGAGGAAGGTTTCATGGACTACATTGTAATCCATATCAGACTATAACAGTAGCGGGTATATTTCATTCTAATAGTGGGTATACAGTGATTGTATACTCGATGCCCGAAACATTGTATAATGACTACCTGACTTGGGAGTATGTATACTCCGATGGTGGGTTGCAGTATACAGGGGATATGTATCAAAGGTACTACAAAGTCAAGCAGAGTCTTTGGTGTGCTGTCGTCCTCAATAATACCTTGATTGCCCGGTGGGAATTGAAAGGTCAGCAAGAGGAGGAGACTGAACTATATTTCTGGCCTGAAGAAAACATTTTTGTTCAGATAGACCCGCCGCAACAAGATTTCATTGTTAATTTCAATGGTATTATAGAAAAAGATTCGGTAAATGTTGAGTGTTTGATAAACGACACAGTTGTTGTTTTCACTGATGCGGGGGATGGTACCCTTACTGAACAGCAGTATCAAATAGAAGGGGAGCAGTACCTACTTGCTTCTTCTACGATAGATTATGATGCAGGGGTTATCAATTACACGTTTGGTTCTTTATTTCCTGAGATTGGGTCAAATGTGATAACAAAAGCCCATGTCAGTGAGTTTTCCGACACCCTTCTGCCTTTTGAGGCGACTACTGAGATTATATGTGAATCTTTCTGGCCGGGGTATAACCCTCCGTTGAGTGAATCGTATTCATATTTTCCTGTATCGTTTAATACAAGTGGGGTGTTCCCTGCGGCAATCAGCGGAACTATCACAGAAGATGGGCATTATGTGGTGATTTCTTTAAGCCTGTACGATGTGACTTCTGGGGTACCCCCTGAAAGGTACACTTCTGGAGGGTACGCCCCTAGTAGATACATAAATACTATCACTTTTAGGCATAATGCAGACCCTCCGCAAGTATTGGTTTATGACCTAACTCAGAAGGATGAAGAAACAAGTCTGATACCAAAATTGGTGAACCTACCATTTTATCTTACAAAAGAAAAATTAACTGAAACAGTGGTGTTAAACTAATGCAGGTAAAAAAGATTGATAAGAGAGTTGATAAGCAACCTCAAAAAACGTATACTGATAGTAAAGAATTCTTTGAGTTTAAAGATTTGAGTGGTTTACCGAAAGGTATCAGGGAAGCAATGGCCCCACTCAAAGAAGAAATGCGACAGGTGGCTCTGGGGACAATCAAGGATTCTATAAATTTCATTGAGAACCCCAAATCCATAGACAGGGCAATCGTTTTACGACGGTTGCAGAAACTTTACAGGCTTTTAAGCCACTTAGAAGGAGAGGCAGATGGAAACTTACACAATCTTGGTCCCCGTAACCGCAATCCCAAGGGAAAAGTGCTGGATAGTCCAGTTGAAATCAGGGGAATGGATAGTCGAGGGGCAGCCGAAGAATCAGCAAGACAAATATTACTGGACAGACTTAAATCAGCAAGAGATTCAAAGGGTGCGGTTCTTCAGCCTGGAACTCCCAATGGGGGAAAGGTATGAGTTCGGTAGGGAAGCCATGGCTTCCCCTGGTGGGCAACCAGTGGACTCAGCCGTGTTTTGTCGATCTATAACAGGGGATGTGTGCATTGAACTCAGAACGGTTATTGTGCAGCCCCCGCCAAATATGCAGAGAGTAAAGTAATGATTGAGACACTTCAATTCGGTGGCGGGATCATCAGTGTGAAACCTGTATTCTCGGACCCAGCGTTTGAGGATTTTGGGTACTGCGATGAGTTTACGGTCAAAGTGGAACACACTGAGGAATACAGGGATAAGTATATTCGCAGTGGTAGCGGGTTGATTCGGGTAAAAACTTCTGAGGGAAGACTTGTTGCTGCCAGTATTACTGGATCCTTCATTTGTGAATCAATTACCCGTGCTAGATTGCAATCAATGTGGTTCCGTGGTTCTGCTTCTTCAACGGGCACTGAGATTTTGGATGGGGATACGTTTGAAGCAGTAATCTCCGGATTGAAGTTTCTCTCTGTTTCTGATTCTGGCCCTATTGAGTGCTTGAAACTCCCAAAGGTATCTTTGAAGTTATCTGATAACAGGAAGTTAATGGGGTATGAATGGAGAAATTTACCATTTACCTTTGAAGCATTCCTTGAAGAAGGGTATATGCCGAGTCTTCGGGTTCAACAGGAAGGAGAAACATTAACGAATTTCTGTGATTGATTATGATAACCATTCATGATTTTAAAAAGAAAATGAAAGCCCCTGACTCCGTGATTAAAGAGGTAATGGGGAAGGTGGATATTCAGCACCTTAAAGCCATTGAAATGGGGAAGGTACAACTGGAGATAGTAGACCCATCTGTGGTATATGGGAAGGATTATGAGGAACACATTTCTGGTAGGCTCCTAAGGTATCTTCAAAGTGGTGGGAAAGTTGCTGTCCTGCGAAAAGGTGGGAATATTGTAAAGGTTCTTACCTCTTGTACTTCCAATCCAAAGAAAGCGGAAGTAGAAGGATTCTTTAAATATAAAGAGGAATGGGTTGAGAAGCGGGTTGTAGCGAATATTGTAAAAGTACATGCGTCCGATTTTGAAAAAGTATGCAAGCGGGACATGTTTAAAGAACGGGTAAAGAAAAAGAAAGAGAAATTGAATAAAAAAGTGAGATAAGATACTAATGGGTGCCACATTAAAAGATTTTGAGGGTATCCCCTTCCATGATGGATTCTTGGCTGTTGAGGAACCAGGCAGTTATAGCGCATTGGTTTATGCAGATAAACACGAAGCCATTTCTTGTGAGTATTTTGGGGTTCTTACATTTGAAGATAGACATGGGGTTACGTTGTTTTCCGATGATAATAAAGCAATTCAGGATACAAATAACCACGATACTGATATATTTGCAGAAATGTATACAACAATAGTGAATGACTAGGAGGATATCATGGCATATGCAAATTTGACTAATCAAGCTCTTACTGCTTCATTAGAAACAGAATGGTTTCAAAGAATGAGGGATTTCGTATGTAAACGAAACGGAACATACGATTATTCTACCACTGGGATAGGGTGGACATTGCATGATGCTGTGTATGCTTCATCTAATGAAGATGTAGTTGCAATAAACGATTACATAGTAGTGGCATCTGTTGGAGAAGGTGGGAATGAGCAGATGTATTACAAGATGACCCTTATAGATAATGCGGTTAATATTCAAGGGTGGCAGTACTGGAACAATACTACTCATGTTGGGAGTGGTACTCAATGGACACGCGCTTCAGCAATAACAATGGGGCCAAATCCTGAGTACATATGGATATATGGGGATTTGGATTTTGTTCATTTGGTTGCTGTTGGAATTGATACAGCCCCGACCAACTGGTATTGCGGAGCATTTGGGTGTCTTAACACTGCACATTTAATCCCACTTGAAGGACTGAATTTACATCGCAATGTTCAGTCTACTACCGCTTCGGTATCTTCTGGTTCTGACATTTCGATTACAGTAGCAAACAGCACAAGTGACTTGTGGAGGGTTGGCCGTAATCTTATGATTATGGATAATTCTAATTTTGAGATGATAACTGTTAAGACTAATAATGGGTCTGATACCATAACTGCCGACCTTGTAAATGCATATAGTGCTGGAGCGCGAATTGCGGTCAATTTTCCATATTTTGTTAGTGGGGCGAATACTACTCAATTTTATCTTGCTGCATCGGGGGCAGTTGTTTTGCACGATATGATGGGGAATCATGCAGGTACATTGAATGAGCCGGTGGGTATTGCAGTTATCGGGAATAGTACAATCCTTAACTTAAACATTGGTACTGGATGGAATCTTGCATATAGCCTACTTCCTTATGCAGTATACGATGCGACATACGGTCTTTTAGGGATGATCCCTCACAGTGGGTATACCCTTGGTACGGGCCTTACAATATATGATGTTCTGGATGACATAACAGATCCTGCAGTGCAGTGGCGGTATGTCAGCCTTACCAATGCACGGTGTTATAAAGAGGTGTAACAATGGCTCTGAGAGCGTTCCTTGTAAATGTGTTTGCTGCGAAGACTTCTTCTCCGGGGCAAATAAACTTTTGTACAAAACATGTCCGCTATATATCCGGGATAGTAGAAGACTATCTTGGAAATCCAGTAGCCAGGGATATTCGTCTGTACAGAAAGGAGGAATATGTTATAGATACTGCTGGTGCAAAAACTCCTTATGCGGTTACGACATCTAATGCCACCACCGGGGCCTATTCTTTCACTGTTAATGCCAATGAAAATACAGAATGGGTGGTCGTGTGCATTGGAAAGGGGGGAGAAGAAAATATTCTGGTATTTAATAATGTTCGAGTGAGTGTGTGAGTTAGATGGTGTACACTCCCCCAAATGCCATAGAAGTAGATTTTGAACTTCTAGAGTATACTGCCCCTAATTCTGATGAAAGTGATTTCATCCGAAATGAAGGGGGTACTCTTGTCAGTGGGGCAGGGCACCAAACTTCCAGGGCGTTCGCCCCTATTATTACATCTGATACTGATTTTCTCCTTGCTGCTTATACCCCTCCTGATCCAGATTCTGTAGATTTTTCCTATGTGTTCGGTGTTCTTGGAAAAGCATATCAAGTTAGTTATCATACATCTCAAGTTGCACAGGTAACTCCAGTTATTGGAAATGGATATCAAACGAGTTATCCAACCGAAGAGTTGGTGGTTCGTGTCCCTGGCTGGCTAACTCAACAAGATTACATAGAAATTGTAGTTGATGGTAGTCTTATAGAAGATGATTTGTACAATTACCCGCTACGCATAAGAATAGGGGGTTCTTGTGGCAAAACAGGTTGCGATGTTGCTTACTTAGTTTTTTTACGATTGTTGGAAAATAGGTTTAAGTTTGAGATTCACCCAAATTATTACGGAATACCATGTTACGTTGAGATTGAGGATTGGGAGTATGAAGACAATTGGGCGGAACTTCATGTAAAAGTTCCTTATATCCTTAATGGGGTGGATTTAAAGCTAAGGATGTATTTTGATGCTCTTCATGCTGATAATACAGATTATGTGGGGGATACAGGATCAACTGCTGCCAGGGCTGTGTGGGACGATGATCACAAGGAAGTATATCATTTAAATGGATTTTATCGTGGCATTACAGGGGAGGTAAAGGACTCATCTGTTAATGCACGTCATCTTACAGATGGGCCTTCCCCGTTTCTCACAGAGCAAGTGGTTGACAATGCTGGTGGTTATGGTCAGGAGTTTGGGCCAGCAGGAGACATAATAACTGGAAGTGGTTACGACCTTCAAGGAGACTATGAAGCTACTTTTGAAATAACGACTCGCCCTAATACAGCGGATGCTAATTATACTTATTACCCATTAGAAATTTATGCTCCTGGACGTTCATATGCGGTAGCCTGTTTTGCAATTACTACTGCCTTTAACTTATATGTGAAACTATGGACGAGTGGTGGAGGGTTTGGTTTAACTTTTGCTGGTTTAGCACCCAATAATGTTTTACTACATGCCGTTCTTATTTTCAATGGGAATGAATCTTCTATAGTAGTGGTAGTCAATGGGGTAGTTGTTTACAATGGAACTAATGCTGCATATTCGGGGTATATTTGCAATACAAGTTATCCGACTGATCCGGTAACTGGGATTAATTTTGGGCAAGATCATACATATCCAGATTACCCAAATTACCGAGGAATTACAGGTGAAACTAGAGTATCTTCAATAGCAAGATCTATTGGGTGGGCAAAGGCTTCATATCATGGGACAATAGACGATCTTTTGACGTACAGTAAATACACAGGTCCACTTCAAGAAGTATGGGGGGGAGGACATCAGACCTCATACACTACATCCTTATTTATTGATTGGAATGCAGATAGTTATATAGACATAACTATAGATCATACTAAAGTGTTGGAGGATTTGTATGATTTTCCGGTTAGGATTAGAATAGCAGATGATGTTGGAATAACTGATTTTGATCTAAGGTGGATTTTTGATCGGCTTGGAGGTAATAAATATAAAATAGCAGCACAAGCACTATCTAACGGGCAGAATTGCTATATAGAAATTGAAGATTGGGAGTATTTAGATGATTGGGCCGAACTTCATTGCAAGGTTCCAGTTATCTCAAGTGAATATGATACAGTGATTAGGCTATATTTTGATCCAGAACACGATGATAATACAGACTATGTGGGGGTGAGTGGCTCTACTTCGGGGCAAGCTGTTTGGGATAATGAGTTTATGGGGGTTTACCACCTAAATGGGGAGTATAATGGCACTTTAGATGAGTGTAAGGATTCAACTTCAAATGAAAATCATTTAACACTATATAAAGATCTTTATACATATTTAACAAGGGTAAAATTACTAAATGGATACTGTCAGTATTTTCCTCCTTATGTAGGAGGTTATGGTTATGATTATGTATTTCTTCGTGGCAACCTGCCAGTAACCGTGGACATTACCGCCCTGACCTTGGAAACTTATGGTATCTTTCATGAAGAATATCCAGGGGAAACGTATACGCATTTTGCATATCTTACAGATGTGTATGATGCCACGCTTGAAATTGCAAGAGATTGTGATCCATATAATGAACCTCCAGATTATGATAGAGTAGTGGCAATAATAAATGATTATACTCATTTAGAAATTATTGCCGAAACACCACCTATATTGAATGTGCCTTTGTATTTAGTTACTTCAATTGAAGAATATGGGTATCTTCGTGTGTATAAGAATGGAGTTTTTTTACAGGAGTCTGAGTCGATTATAGGTACAATAAACACATCGGCATATCTTGCTATAGGGGGACAAGGCAACGAGCTGTCGTATGATATGCACGTAGATGAAGTTAGGGTTTCTGATGTGCAAAGATCAGATGCTTGGATTAAAGCATCTGAGCATTGTCTAACAGATGATTTTGTAACGTACACCATGCCTTTAAGAGAAAGGCATGGTGAAGGTCATCAGGTTTCGTATTATACGTCAGAGATATTTGCTAATTCAACAATAGGGAAAGGGTATCAGACTTCTTATTTTGATATTGTTGGTTTGGTTGTTCAAATACAGCCTGTTGTAATTTCTGGTCATCAGACGACTTATTCAACTGGAGAGGTTGGGGTAAAGGTCCCTCAAAAGGAACCTGTTGATGGTGACGGTTACCAAACATCTTACCATACAAGCCATGTAGTTCAGATTCAAAACATAGTATGTTCTGGACACCAAACTTCCTATGCTGCTGGTTCTGTAGTTCAAATACAGGATATTGCATGTTCTGGTCACCAGACATCTTATTTTTGCTGGTTGTATTATGCTTTCAGTATAGATTTGGAGGCTATAATACATGCTGAGAGGTATGAAGCTATAATAGAATCAAATATTTATGAAGTTGAGGAGGTATAAAATAAATTTAATTTGAAATGTCCTTGTATTATAGTAGGAATATGGTGTATTATTAAACAAAAGAAGCATACAGGAGGTTCATTATGAGTTTTTCAACTGCAAGAATGGCTGTCGGCATGGATGCTGCTGCTGCCCTTATCACTCAGGTTGCCTGGAGTGAGAATGGGTCTTCTGAATCGGCCAATGTAGTTCCTACAGCTTGTACCGTGAAAGCGGCAACTGTCGCAAACCCATCTGTTATCGCTAACAATGGGGCCTTGGAATCTGCTGCTGCTACTGCAGATTGCACTATTACCCATTTCGCATTTAAAAGTTCAACGACAAACCAAACAACCTGGAACCAATTGTCGCAAGCCGCTGTTTTGCTTACTGGTGGCAAGATTACTGCTGCAGATGGTGCCCTGACAGAGAACTGGCATCAGACCACTGCTCCTCCCGCATAATGGGGGTGCTTGATGAAAACGATAACATTTTTTGTTGGGATGGCAAATCCGGTGACTCTCACCTTGATGCATCAAGGTGTTGATGATCCGGAACTCATAATAGTCCCTGAGAACACCATTACCAGGGCAATGCTTCGATTTGGAAGTTATTGCCTTGATACCGATGTTATTGGCGATGCAGATATGATCTACTTTACAGACAATGAGACCCGGCTTGTTATCAAGGCGGGTCTCATTGCTGATATCGTGGCGGGTTCATATCTTGGGTATCTTACTCTTTATGACGCAGTGTCCTTGGATGGAATTGCATGGCAGGATTTCAAGGTAGAAGTAAAAGAATGGCTGAAGTGTGAGGCGTAGCTTTATGTCTATCAAAGTCTTGAGAAGTAAGGAAATGCTTCATCCGATTGTTTTGGAATGCATTGATCGGATTTACAAAGAAGTAATCCAAGCCCACAGTATGCCTTTTGCTTTGTTTGAGACAGGACGTAGTAAAGACCGACATCAAGCACTACTTGATAAAGGGCGCACACGGACCGCTATTTGTCGTCACAGATTTAACTTAACCACTGACCCGCCCTTGTATGCAACTGCCGTGGATTTTGTCTATTTCAATGGTAAATGGTCCTGGAATATCAGGGATACTACAATCAAATCGTGGTACTTCCTATTTGGAAATATGGTATTGGATGTATGTCCAGAATTGAAATGGGGCGGTACAGATAGAAAAAATACCAATTACACTCATTTTGAATTGAGAAGGGAAGTGCTTTTAGATGCTCTGGATAGATATCCTTGCGTAGCACCATAAACATTGTCGTAACCATATAGGAGGAAAAAATGGCGATAGGAACAGATTTCAGTGTAGCGGCAAATGGGGATATTCGGTATGAGGGTGCTGCTCATGGGGCAACTGGAGCCGGATATTATACAGTCATTGAGTTCCATAGATGGCTTCAAAATTTGGCAGATGACGCAAGTGCATCTGGTGATGACCTGTTGGATATCACGGATGGTACCCCAACAGAACGGTCAACTGATAACATTATTACCCTATATTCCCCATATAATATAGATGCAGAAGCATCTGAACATTTGTATGATGGTTCCATCATACAGGATGGGGGTGATGAGATTTGGGATGGTGTTGTCAACTACGGTATCGAGGGCATCCACATTGAGTTGATTCAGGACGGTGCTCTGATTGCCAATGATTTTTGGAATACCATTCCTTTTGGTGGGTCGCTCAAGGGTTTGAACAGGGATGTAACTGCTGGTATTTCCCATAGGTTCATGGTACTTGTCCGCACTTCTGGTGCAGATATTGATGGGCGACGTCTTCTTGGAATTAACCGAGAGTTCGGATACACCTACGGCGAGTTTCCGATTGCCGGGTCCAACCGGGGTAACAACGTTCTTGCGTTGACCCATGCCTCAGACCTTAACAATGCAACAATCGAAGCAACTGTGTCTGGTTGGACAACTATTGCCAACCTCAAGGAGGGGTATTCGGCCATTGATGTTGATGGCAACGGTTCTAACGAATATTACTACTCGAAGTGGAACAAAGACACTTACACCATCAACCAGTTCTATGAGCGGATGAAGTGGCTGACCAGACGAGGGTCTATTTCAACCGTGTATGGGTTATCTGGTGAAATATTCCGTGGCATTACCCATGAAATCGTGGTTGATGCCCCGACTGGAACTTTTGTTGAGCCAGAGGAAGTAACCTGGGCAACTGGTTCTGGTCAACTTTTGGCTATCGACAGTGTTACTGCCGGTACGAAGATGTGGATTCAACTCCTTACTGGTGTTCCTCCTGTTAACGATCAGGTTATTTCTGGTGCGGCTGCAACTGCAACTGTCAATGTGACCGTCACGGAACGTACTCTGTCAAAACCGTTTGCAGGTGCTTCTACCGGGTCTGCAATTATCGGCTCTTATGGTTTCGGTATCGAGGCCTCTGACCTTTCTGCCTCTGATAAACTGTTCGATTTAACCAATACCCTTAAAGTTCCGCCGAATAACGTCACTTTCACCGTGTACGGCCTGGTCTCCGGCGAGGACCGCGTTCTGGTTGGGCCGGAAGCTGGCGGCGTACTTGATGAAGACCAGTTGACTGTTGATGGGTCTCATACTGGTGGGCAAGCCACTTTGACGGTGAATGAAGATATCCCTGGAGATACTCCATCTACTGGTACTGTTCGTGTTTGGAATGGTGATACATTCTCCAGAGTAACTTACACAAGCCGTGCAGGGAAGGTTTTTTCTGGTTGTACGGGCCTTCCAGCTTGTTCCGAAGGAGATAGCGTATTCATTTCCTATATTGACAAGTTGGCTGATGCAACTTCTGCATCATTTACTGGTGTCTATCAGTCAAATAGGTCCCTGTTCATCCGAGTGCGGGATGGGGCGGCAACCCCGATCAAAACATTTGAGACCACAGGTACACTTGGAAGTTCAGGGGGTTCCTCGACGGCAATCAGAACTTCAGACGCGTAATCCTTTAATGGCTTGCCATTAGGAGGATAAAATGGCCCTTACGACAACCGTAAACGGGTATACCCTGATAAGTGCGTGCGACGCCACAACTGGGTGGTCTCCGACCCCTACTCTGGATACAGTAATGAAAATCCAGAATACGGGTTGTATGGCCGCCCAGGTTAAATCCACAACTTCCTCTGTTTATAAACAAACTGGCACATGGGACCTTTCAGGCAAACTGCTGTATGTCTGGATGTGTTGTGCTGGTATGACCGATACGAAAGCCAATGGGGGCTTTCGTATTGTCCTTAACGACGCCACTAATACCGGCACTTGGTATGTCGGTGGTGGTTTAGTCAATGGTGGTTGGAACTGTTTTGTTATTGATCCAAACTCACCCCCTACCTTATGGAATGGATCAGCAAATACAAACCAGTACACGCTTAATGAAGCAGCAATAACTGGAATAGGAGTTCAGTTCAAAACTCTTACTTCTGTTGTTGGTTCTACTACTAACAACTGTTTCTGGGATTTTGTCTATGTAGCAACCAGTTTCAAATTTACTTCTGGTGCTTCCGATGCCTTAACCTTGGCAACCATAGAAGCAGCCATGAGTGCCGCTTGTTATGGATGTATTATTGAAGAAAAGTCAGGGACCTTCCTTGCCCAAGGACGGTTCATTTTTGGAGATGCCGATGCAGCATTAAGTATAGATTTCGAGGATGAAAATGCTGTTTTAAGTTTTCCACTTAACTCCTTTATTTTATCTGGTGGCTATGCTATTTCGGTTGTTGGAAATTCAACAGGTACGACAAATTTTAGCTGGACTGGTGGATTAATAAAGTCTAGTGGGGTGCCATTTTCCTTTACTGCTTCTGACACCGATATTGATTTATTTTCGTTAAATGGAGCAACACTACTTAACGGTACAGGAATAACTTTTACTACAGTTTGTGATATTACTAATACCGTTTTTAATGGATGTGGGCAAATCAGTCCTGGGTTGGCAGATATTACTGGTTGTACATTTAGGAATAACCCATCTTCATCTGCAATGTTGTGGGTTGATTCATGGAATGTAGAAAATTGCTCATTTTTAAACAATTATAGTGCCATCACAATCGCTGATGGTGACCCAGCATCAAAGACGTTCACTAATCTATACTTTTTGGAAAATGATTATGATGTAGATAATACATCTGGTGTATCATTAACGGTAAATAATGTTGGTTCTAATGCCTCGACCTACACCGGGACTTCTGTTTCCTTTGTCAATAATCCTGTAACTACGACTATTACTGTTAAATCCATTTTAACCGGGGCAGTAATTGAAGGGGCCAGGGTTTATTTAATAGCAGCAGCAGGAGGACCATTAACCGCAGGAACAGTAATTTTTAACGAATTAACGAATAGTAGTGGTATTGTTGATGACACACGTTCCCTTGCTTCTGATCAACCTGTGACTGGTTGGGTTAGAATGTCAAGTTCTGCTCCTTATTATAAACCTTATGTTCTATCTGGCACGATAGACAGTGATGCTGGTTTGAATATGACGGCATTGATGGTATTGGATCAATAATGGAAGAAGCAGCCAAAAGGAATTTTCATACTCTGATGGATGGGTTAAAACAACAGAGAGAGATTAACAGTGATCAAGACAAAAAGATAAAAGAGTTAGAGGGTAAACTAGCGGCACTCAACCAAAGTTTTAATGCCTTGCAGCAACAATTTAATTCCCTGCTTGTTAGAAGTACAGGGATGGGTCCAACTTCAAGGTAAGCAAAATGGCAGTAAGTATAGATTGGTCCACAAGGGTTATATCGGTACCCAAAGCAGATTTGATACTCATTCAATCTGTTCCGGTTGAAATTCGTGAAATGAATTTGAACTGGTTTAGGATGCAATTGAAGGATATTGAAGATAATGCTGATGGTATCGTAAATATAGACACACACCGACATAATACAGAAGTAACCCTCGGTGGTTTAACATATGCCCGTATCATTGAAATTATCAATGGTTATACAGTGACCTTTGAGGATGGACAGTATGCGGTAAACCTGGTCGGGGCGAATTCCAATGTTGCGGATGTAGTAAACGTCAATCAAGTATCGGTCAGATCAGCAAACTCTGCTGGTATGGTCACCAGCCAGGATATTGTTTATGGTTCTTATAATGGCGGTGTGCATGTAGATACATCTTCACCTTATTCTGGGACTATTCATCCAGTTGGTACTCCTAGGATGCCTGTAAATAATATGCCTGATGCTCTTTTAATTGCTGTTTATAATGGCTTTGATAAATTTTTTATTCATGATGATATCGTAGTAGACTCTGGTGGCAATTACTCTAGTATGACTTTTATTGGTGATAGTCCAACTAAGTCTATTATAGATGTAAGTGCAATATCTAATGTTGTAGGTTGTGAATTTTATGAATGTCATGTTACTGGTACATTAGACGGTGATATACTAATCAATCGGTGCTTATTAACTGATCTTAACTATGTATATGGGTATATAGAACAATGTTTTCTCGACGAGGGTACAATCGTATTGGGAGGGGGCAATCAGGCAGTATTTCTCGACTGCTGGACAGGGGAAGCTATACCAATAATAGATATGGGAGATGCAGGGCAAGCGTTATCCCTATCGGGTTTAAACGGCAGGGTGAAGATCATCAACAAGACAGGCCCCCAAGCGATAACAGCATTCCTGAACAGTGGGACGATAATACTGGATCTGGATACAGTGACCAAGGGGACAGTCCTGATAGAGGGGGTGGGGGAACTTATCGACGGTGATGGAAATTGCATTGAATCTGGAACTTATGGTGATCTTGTAGTTTTGAATAATACCACAAATAGTCATTGTATTGCGGAAGCAGTAGCCACACGACCTGTAGATGGATTGTACACATTGGAAGAAGCAACAAGATTAATACTTGCTACTCTCGTTGGGAGACTGTCTGGAGCGGCGACTACAACAGTAACCATACGGGATATCAACAACACAAAGAATCGTATAGTTGCCACTGTGGATGAAAATGGTAATAGAACGGCCTTAACATTGGATGCTGAGTAATGTTTCCTAAAAACTATTTCGCAAAAAGCTATTTTGCCCCAAGATACTTCCCGCCAATAGGGGAAATTATCAAGGTGCTGGTGCCAATTTGTGTGTTTATTAAAAACAGTGTCCTCCGGACCTTTATCAGACCAATTACGGCAAGGGTTTTTACTAAATGAGTACCTATAAGGTTTTCATAAAAAATACGGTAAAACGTCTGTTTGCCCATGTAATCATCTCAAGGGAATATACCAAAACTGCCCCCGTGAGATTATTTATTCGTCCTGTGACTGTTAGGATATTCTATGAAGCAAGACCTTGTTAGAGGAAAATACAATGGAATCATTTGAAAAACAGCCATATGAAGAGTTTGTAATTGCCGCTGATTTTGTCAATGTTCTGGAAGATGCAGAAACAATAGAGTCAGGCCCAACGGTAACTGCAACAGATGTGGATGGGGAAGATGCTGTGTTGGATATTATTGACGACACCACAATTTCAGTAAGTGGTAGTCAAGTTCTGGTTCTGGTGAAAGCGGGGGTTGAATTATCATCCCCATACCAGATTACATTCCAGTGTGTGACTTCCAATGGGAATAAATGGGAATTGGATGTTCATATGTTTGTAAGGGAATTGTAAACCTCAGAGTTTAGGTGTCGATATGAAGCAATCAAAGCCATCGGACCTCCTCATCATGGTTGCAGATAGTAATGAGAAAAGTAGAGAACTCATGTGCGATGCCCTTGAGAGGTTTGGGATTGAACACATTGTATGTGCTGAATCTGCTGGGAAGGTTATTGAGATATCAAATGCTCTGTGTGAGAAACAAAAATTGCTGAGTATGCTTTTTTGCAATGACAATATACTCGACATGTCTCCTTCAGACTTTATTTCTTGGCTTGCCCCACAACACCCAGGTCTTATATCAATTTCATACTCTGAATGTACCGCCCCTGAAGCGCATTTAATGTCTTTGATGACACCGGGGGTCGTAGATCATATTGAGCAAACAGAAGAATTTGAGAGTTCAATAACAGTTGTTTTTAATAGGTGGTTAGGTGCGGCGAAATTGACATTAGATTATAGGAATCGCTATGGAACAGAATCAAGACAGTGTGCCTAATACAGCGTGTCCTTGTGGTCTGAGTAAGGAATCATGCATACTTAGACACACAGTTATTGACAGAGAACTAGAACACCTTCGTAATGAGGATTCAGTCACCCGCAAGATTATGAGGGAGGATATACATGAATCCGAGATTCGTTTAAAAGATGAAATTAGCAATCAAAAATCTATCCTCCAAGAGAATATAGGGCACCAGAATCAGATTAGTGAAATGGTATCAAAGGGTATAAGAGAATCGTACAAAGCAGCAGTGGATAAAGCAGTTGGGGGTCTAAATAGACAAGGAAGACTGATGGATTCTCTTGTTATTCGGGTTGATGAGATAGAGGATATGATGCCTACTAAGGCTATTGAAAGGATATCCAATCTTGAGACCTGGAGGACGTGGCTTACTGGGATTGCGGTTGGGATTGCTTTAATTAGTGGGGTAGTGCATACCATCTTGGTAGGGTACTACAATCGTACTATTGCTGATATAGAAGCAAAGATGGGCAGGCTTAAACAAGTAGAACAGTTATACGAAAGAATGGCAGATGAATCCACAGCGAGGGAGAAGAAAAATGAAAACAAAGATTAAAATTACGATGCTGGTAATGGGGGTACTGCTTTTGACTTCGGGGTGTGCTCTTTTGCCATCAGAAAACATCAAAAAGGTTAATACAAGAATAGATCCAATAACCAATGAGGTTTACACTGAGACTGAGTACAATATGTCTGATTATGGGGCATATTACGCATCAATTGAGAAGATGGTTACTGAGTCCGTAGAAAATCTGGTTAAGTTGGCAGATAAAATAGCAAGTATAAATAACTGTTCGTCGTACTCAGGAGAAGCAAGAGCCTGGTGTTCTGCTGCCACCAGTTCCCAAATTCAGTCTGTCACATATGCCACTTCCACAACTGTTACCCAGGTTGTTTCGGTTATGAAACAGCCATTGTCGGCGGCTGATGTTTGGAATAATGCCATAGAACGGAATACAATTGCATTGCTCGGGGCTATGGGAGTTACAGGTTGGGCAATTGAAGCCATTTCTGGTTCCCTTGGGTCTGCCTACAATATCAGTACAGAGGGTGGGGCTATAACGGATTCCATGAATGATGTTGAGACCCATTTTACCGGATTGGTTGATGGTTCCACTATCAATGTCGATGTAATGCGCCGTTCCTTGGAGACCATTACTGGAGTGCAGTAGTGGGTATTGTCAATCAATTTGTTGAGTGGGTGATGGAACACCCCTGTCGTCAGATGGCTATGTTTGGTATGATGGCAGGGATGTTCTTGATGTTCAGCATATTGACTGGATATTGGGTTATTCTTGAATCCATTAAAAGATTTATTAGGAGGCACTATGGAAAGAACATACAATCCAATAAAAATGATTCTTGACATGTCCCCAGACCGGAAGATGGCCTGGTTTTTGGTATTGACAGGGGTGGTGAAGATATTGGGCCTTGATGCCTGGATACCACTCCCAGATGATCCTGATCAGGCTGTCCAGGTGATTACTCATGCCAATGAAGAAGTACGAGCCTTGGTTGAACAATTACGCCAGGAAACAGCAAAAGGAGATGATACCCTTATTTCTATGTTGTTGACCATGGGGGGAGTGGCCTACGTAGTCTTGAAAAAAGTAAAAGAGATTTTCGCCTTGAAAAGAAAGGCCCCTTTGGGGGAATAAAATGGAGGAAATGAAGTGCGACATTTGTTCGCATAGGAAATGCTGGGGTCCCCACTATTGGTTGAAGGTATACCGCCATAAGGATCCACGTTTTCGGTATAGAATATATTTTAACAGGGGGCAGTTTTTATTAGTATTCCCCAGACCTGAAGATATTGAGTGTTTATGAATTTTCGTTACTTGGCTATCGGTTGTTTTGCAATCTTCGCACTGCTGGTCGGTATTTGGCATAATGCCAGTTCTGTTGTTATTGAGGGGTCAGCGGATGAGTATAATTGCGACTGGGAGTGGAGGATTTGGGCTATAAATGCGATAACTTGGGATAAACCTGGTAATTTCTATGAAATTGCACATGGTTATTCCAGGGCATTCTATCCTTACTGCGATAGGGATATGATCACTCCAGAATATATTGCTGCTGGTAACTACAGTTTTGGGTTCTTTGCTTCCTGCGGAGGGCTTTGCTCAACAGCAAACGGAACTTTTGCTGAATCGGTGGGGGAATCAGTTGGTTATTGTGGGATGGATGAATCCTCTTGTGATGGTTGCTGGATGCAGACAGTATCATGGCAGGATATTTTCTATAGAGAACGGAGTTATGGGCAGGAAATACAGGCTGCATTTGATGCCGCGATGAACTCAGTCCCTACTTGTATTCCATGTTTAAGGTATCATCGAAAAAGGGCATCAGATGAAGTGAACGAAACTCAACTTGTACCAGCTACGGTTATTATTCCGTGGCTGATGAGGGAAAGAAAATGAAATACTTTGTTATCTTATTTGTGTTATTTGCTATTCCAGCTACCGCCGCCGAAACGATAGTTTTTGAGTGGCTTCCGAACCCGGTTGAAGAGCAGATAACCGGGTACCACCTGTACCAAGACTGCGGCTCCCCTGAGTGCATCATCGCAACCATCCCAGCAGGGGTGACAACTTACTCCATGCCCCCACCCTTAGTTAATACATCGTTCTCCCTAACCGCATATAAGGTTGATGCGGAGGGGAATGAGGATGAATCCTTGCATAGCGATTACGCCATTTATGCAAAGGATAGGACGAAGCCCGGGAAACCAGGTGGTATGAAACTGAAGGTGATAAGATGAAAACAATCAAAGTTGATCTTGTGTCACCAAAGTCTCCGAACGGTTCATGTCCGTCATGTGGCAAGCAGATCATTGCTGAGAAGTTTTTCAAGACTGCCACCGATAAAAAAGTCATAGGGCCTTGCCCTCACTGTGGAAAGAAACTCAGATACTACACTATAACCCCTCACATTTTTGTGAGGGTAAAAGGGAGGAAATCATGAAACGATTAATTGGTTTTTTAATACTGGCAATAATTTGTTGTGGGAGTTATTCGGCCTATGCCTCTGGGAACATGCTTGGTGGCTGGTTTGATGGTAAGCCTGTCAACCCTCCGACACCCACAACGCCTCCGATTACCGATCCCCCGGTGCAGACGGTCACAACGGAGTACGGGGAGCGCAAAGTCTACAGCAACGAAGTGAATTTCCACTTCCCTAAATCGGCTGAAGACTATGGAAAGTTCAAACTCGTTGTGGCAGGAAAGACGTATGTTATCGAGGGCAGTTACAAAGACGCTGACATTGAGGTCCGCAACTCGCAGACAACCGGCAAGCTGGTGGTAATTGCTGGTCCTGCATACAAGGACAAGACCGCGACCGTCACCTACCCATCCACAGATGCACTGACCAAGCCTGGAACCACTCCCCCACCAGTGACCCCACCGGAGGGAGAGATTCCATTGACTATGGGGTATAACCATGTCAATCAGTACTCTTTATGTGAGAATGAACCTGAAGCCAATTGTGCAGTATCCATTACTTTATGTAAAGGTGCGCCAAACTTTGCAGAGGCGTATCTGAACGGAGTAAAAATGCGAGAGCATGGGGACCGTTCAAAAAATTGTGATCGGCAGATGTTTACGAATAAGACGTGGCAGGGTAAAGTCCCGCATAATGTAGAGGGATTCATTGTTTTGGTGAAAAAGGATGGCTCGAAAGTCAAGGTTCTTTTAAAGAAGAATGCGGACTTGTGGCATCATAAAGGAGATTGCTTTATGGCTTGTGGAAATTGATATGGCTGGCACATTCAGGGAATTGGTCATAAAAGATCCTCGCCTTCCTGGACGTGAAAAAGACCGTGATGGAAACTTACTTCCAAAGCGATCCCCTAAATGGCCTGCAAAACGTAAGGCGTGGCTGAAAGCACATCCAAAATGTGAAGCCTGTGGTAAGGAAGCCAGTAAAATCATGGCCCCGTGGACTATGCAGGTTCACCATTCAGAACCTTTTCACTTATTTCCTGAAAAGGAATTAGATGAACGCACTTATGTAACAATGTGCAGCAATCCAAGATGCCATTTGGGGGATGGGCATTTAAATAATTTTAAGAAATGGAACCCCTATGTCAAAGAATTATGTGCCTTGAGAAAAATGATACAAGCAGTCGCCCCAAAAACACGGGAGTACGATAAAAAGACGTTTGTGGAGTTGGCAAAGTATGTTGCCACATGGGTTGAAAAGTCTCAAGGGAGTCAACCATGATTTACTGTGACCTTAATGAGACACGGGTTCTCCCTATTACTCAGGGTCAGCCAATCCTTACCAAGGGTAAGTCACGTCCTCAGCAAATTAAGGCGTGGCTTACTGAATCCAGGCAGTACATGGTCATGGAAGATTATGTAATCTTTATACCATGGCTGAATCTCGAAATCCTGATACCAAAGGGGTTTATCTATGACGGCGCGAGTGTTCCACGTGTTCTGTGGCCTTTGTTACAGCCTGATGGGATTCTGCTTATTCCTGCTATTATTCATGATTTCGGCTATCGTTATAATGCCTATGTACGTTACGGCGATAATACTATCGTTTGTGCTGGAGTGGGCAAGGCTTTTCATGATAGGCTGTTCAAAAACGTTGCCGTGGCGGTAAACGATATGCCGATACTTGGAACAATTGCCTGGGTTGGTCTTGGCCTTGGGGGGTGGTTGCCCTGGAGAAACCGCAGGAAAGCCGATCAGAAGCTGCAAGAGGATTTTCCAAATGTTTTTGTTGATCGTGGAGATTGCGTACCAGCACATGAGTATGAAGTGGAATACGATGAAATGGGGGGCTGAGGACGCTTTGCGTTCGGTAATTTCTTGGGATGCTTTTCAAGAATTAATGCAGACTATTAGGAGATACCGTAAGTTAGGAATCTACTATAGTTCATCGAAGGCTTGGTGATGCCTCAAAGGCATATAGAACCAATATTTGAATTATCTAAAATATTAATATATTGTAGTGATTGGGATTCTTGGATATACTGTTTGTACGAGATACGGTGTATGAGGAGAAGGTATGAATTTACCGGGAAACTTCCTTCACGGAATGGAATTTGTGTTCAGGAGCGAAGGTGGTACGAACTATGACCCTGTTGATAGAGGTGGCAAGACAAACTTTGGGATTTCACAAAAACAGTATCCTGACCTTGACCTTGATAGTCTAACCAAAGAACAAGCACTTCAAATTTACTTAGATGACTACTGGTTGGCGAACTCATGCCATCAACTTGAAAGTCCTGTAGCAATTGCCTTATTCGATTCTTGTGTGAACTGTGGCCCGGTGGCGCGGGTGTGGCTTCAGAAGGCTATAAATGGAAATAACCACTTCATCAAAGTTGATGGGGTTATTGGTCCCATGACGGTACTCGCTTTACAAGCCCAACCCTCTTATAGGATTTCAGGAAGGTTGATAGGATATAGGATTCAGCATTACGCCGACTTGATAAAAACGTATCCTGAACAGGTTAAGTATATCCGTGGGTGGAATAAGAGGGCAGGGTATTTGCTTCAGTACATTTAATTTCTATTCTTCATGCAGCCCACTGTAGTAGGAATGTTTCTTGAGCCAGTGGTTTGCTTCTATATGTTTTAGTGCATTTGGGTCTTCCTTTACAAGGAGGCATACTACATAATAATCTACCTCATCTGCTAGTTTACGTGCTGCTTCTCTGACAACACACTCCCAATTAAGGCAAACTGGCAAATTGTTTTCAATAGGCACCAATGAAATAGACGGTGCCTGGGCCTCTAACAGACTCTGTGCCGGTAAGTTGGGGGTAACCGCAAGGCATAGGGCGGCACCCATAAATTTTATAAATTCACGTCTGTTTAGCACTATCAGCCTCATTCGCAAGATGTTCCAGCACATCCCCATGACACGGTTTCGGATGACACCAACACCCGAGTACTTTTCCTTTTAACTCATGCAGGTCTTTCATAAGTCGGGGTTGGGTTTTTACCCAAGTCTCAAACTTGGCGATGACTTCTTCCCTGGAGCCATCCGGGCCGATCTCGAATGGGTTGCCCCACTTTGAGGGGCGACCTATGTAGACATCATACCTTTCTCTTTTGCAGTGGACAACAGGCATACTACTTTCTCACTTTTGACTTAGCATCAATAAACCCTGCAAGACGATAAAAGTCTGCCCCGTTACAAGCATGCCAAGCAGGCTTTGATTCAATACAGTCTTTTGCAGAGCCTCCTTTACTGTATATTTCAGCACCTTCTTCATAATACTTATTCGGGGCTGCTTCCCGTTCTGCTATTCTGGCATTTCTCGCAGTTTCCTTTTCCTCATCTGTAGGTTCTATACGGTTGAGGTCTTCGAGTTTGTCAACGACTGCCATATGATTAAACCAGTGGCGACAATCTTTATTTGCACAAAGTATGTTGGTGCTTAGTCCACCACTTGGTCCCTCATAGAACTCTGTCCCGCCACAATATGTACATTTCATTACTATACTCCTGAGTCAATACATTGAATCTCATTCAGCTTTTCGCTGAGCCACTCTTCAAAAATCAGTTCAGGATCATTTTCAGGGTCAAAGTCGATATCAATACTTTCAAGGTCGTCGGCCCATTGGTTCATGGCATCTCGGCGTTCTTCAAGCAGCACACCAGTATCGCCCTGCTGGAGGCCCTCTGGCATGTTGTTAAACTTCTCATCGAGTTCATCAGACTGACCCCTGATTTCGTCTATGATGGAGTCCACCTCTGCCTTGAGGTCTTCGGCATTTTCATATCCAGCAAGAGTTTCTATGCGGTCTTGCATGTCATATACGAATATCAGGAACTCAGACTGGGTAAGTTGTGATGGTTTTGGGGGAGTCTTTGAGTAGTGTTTCCCACCGAACCTGAACTGCCACCAATAGTAAGATTCTCCTACCTTGGCGACAGGGTTGTCCTTACGTGCCGATTTAATGAAATTTACTTTTGCCATAGTATTTCCTACAGTATTGGTAAAGAAGCATATAGTAATTTAGTGGTTGCTTTTATACGTGTACGCCTTGGATTTTTACTGACAAAGAATTCGTATACTTCCAATAATTCCTTGGCCTCCTCAAGTGAAATGATTAGAATTACCTCTTTACTTTTCCCGAGTGTCTGCTCAAATACTTTCATGCGTGCTCCTGTAATTTTTTAAGTACCAGTTGCAAATCTGGTTTGTACCAACAGGTGTCACCAAGTTTCCATTCATCACTAAAGTCTATATGTAAAATAGACCTTATTTCCATGGCGGCAATAACTTTTTCATTTGTATTAAGCATAAATCCTTTCTGCCAGTTGATTGTAAGCCCTACAGCACATAATTCTCCCTCGCCAGTACAGGCCGCGCTATGCATTCCCATTCTATGTGGATTAATCCATTCATTTGCCATACCTACCCCTTAAAAAGGCCCTTCAAGTTTTTTAAGATCCATAGCTATATTAAGCATTTCAGAAAGGTCTTTTACATATCTAACATACCTTTCTAACTGCCATGGTTCCAACTCGATTTCTTCACCAGTTCGGCTTACTCGGATTTTGATTTTAACCCTACCTACGAGGGTAATATCCCCTTTACCGTCACCCCCATCGAAAAAAATTGTAGCCGGGTCCCCTGGGGTTTGTCTGTCAATTACTATATTCATAAAACCTCACTCTTGGAATTTAAGTTTCTTAGAATATTGGTTGTTCCTGTAATCACCTACCCACTCTGCCCGTATGTGATTTTCCCCGATGCCAATCCTGATATTGTTTTTCTTCAGTTCTTCGTCTATCATAAAGATGAGACTGTGTATAAGATTACGCATGTGTCTCATAGTCATAGGGTTCTGTGAATAATCGTGATCAAAGAAGTACACTCTCGTGTTAGGACAGTCCAATGCCTTTTGAACAAAAGCCAGGGCCATTAGATGCGACCGACCCATACCCCTTGGATTGTCATTGATGAGCCACTTGACTGTTTGATACCTTTCTTTTTGTTCAAGGGTGAGTCTATTATCGTCAATGACTAATCGTCCATCAGAATTTTTAGTGATCATCACGTTCCCTCACGTAGTGAACATTCACATTCCCCATCACCCCATACCTGACGACAAGCACAATGGCTCGAATGTCCTGTAGACTCAAGTTCCTCGATACGGGCGTAATCAGCTTTTGACTCGGTGGTAAGTCTTATTGCACAAGCACTGCATATATAGAAATTTGTTTCAGTCACATCTTCAGGAATATGTGATAGACTGACATATGATGGACCTGACGGTGATTCACAAAAATCACACTCATCTTCGAATTCGCACTTTTCAAGGCCCAAGTGTGCAACTGCTTCTTCAATATTCATTTCTTTTTGCTCTTGTGATGCACATTGATGTTAAGGGCAGTAAGATGGCTCTTGGCCTGTAAAACAGACCCGTGTTTGCCTCCTTTCAGGTTCACCCACTTATCACCACGCTTGACCTGGACTTGTGTTTTATCACTCGGTTTCAGCCTGTATGGCATATCTTATTCCTTTTCTGGTAAATCGTATACTATTTGCAGTCCATGCTCAAGAATCCTTTGTTCAAGATGTTCTTCACATACATAATAAAGGTGAGATGGTTGCCATATGTTCGTTGTCTTTTTTACTGCTTCCTTATCACAAAAATCACATATATACAACTCCATCACTTTACCCTTCTAACTTTTTCCAGTAGGTTTGTTGGTACTTACATTCCTCTTTGTTCGTTTCTTCAGATAAAAGCACAACCATAAGTCTATGAACAGTCCAACTCTCGTCTTCCCCAGGCCAGGGGTACTCGTCAAAAACCACATCGAACTCATTGTCTTTATCAAGTTCAGAAATAATAGTCCCTATTGCTCCGATTGGCGGGAATGGGCATTCTGCGGAGCATGAATACTCTTGGTTGCTATAAATAACAACTACTCTGCGGCCAATCATCAAGAATCACCTATTCTTCAGATAGTTCAGTAATTAAAGAGAGCAGTAACTTTTCCATTGGGGTCATACATACCAAATCTTCCCATACAATATCAGGACAAACAAATATATCTTCAAGGCTGATAGTCGTAGAGTGGATACCAACTGTTCCCTCAATCTCTTCTACATGGAAAGCCAGTTTTTTGAAAGCCCCAATAGACTTTATTTGAATACCATGCAGGTGGATACATGGACGGAGTATTTCCATGTACTCTTTTTCTGTTGCTAATTTGTGCCTATCCGATTCTGATTTCATTTTGATTCCTTGTTTCCTTCATTCTGAAGCAGGTCACCATTCAACTCAATCCTTTTACGGTCAAGTTCCCTGATAGTATCAATCACGTCACTCGCCCAGAAAACCTCTTCCCTGGTGTAGTGGGTGTTATACTCACGGTTTACAATGTGCATCTTATGTTCTGAGGCAAACCACTCCCATCCTACAAAAGCATAAATCAAAGCAGATATACCAGCACCGACGAACAATATTATCCCGAATGCAAAACCTATAAAATATCTTATACCATACTCACCATCATCAGAAATTAAAAGAAGTACGAGTCCAATAATGGCCGCGACGATAATTGCTATAAGAATCAACCACATAATCCCTCCTATTAATCACTAGATTATTTTATGTTTGTCCCCAAAAGTCTCATAACATCAGGGTCCTCTTCCATAGCTTTACGCCAGGTTATTTTACCTTCTTCCCACGATTTCTTGTCCTTACCGTGACTATGCACACATTCCCCAACCCTTCGCACCTCTTTACTTTTACATTGTAAAATTACTGAACAAAGCATCCCATAGGAGCTTTTGTTCTCAATCAAATCAGCATTATCCAGGATTTCATCCAATGTTATGCCATACAATCTTGAGAACATGTGGTTATCATGCATATACCAAATGCTCATTTCGTCTGGTATTGGTTTTTCTGGTACGTATTTTATTCCATCAATTATAACTTCCATACATTCTCCTTAAAAGTCCCACGGGCACGTTTCCTGTCCCCACCGGACGAAGCCGGCGAGGGAAGGCTAATTCCCTTTCTCTGGGTTTTCAGACCCAGCGACAGATTCTCAGGGTTACCGGCCCTGAAAGCCCTCGGTGCCCGTGGGTAACCCGTACTCCCCGGTAAAGAAATACGGGCTATTTCTTAAATTCCGCCATTGCCCTTTTTGATTTCATCCACTCATTTACCAAAGCGTAGTGAAGAGCATTGTAAACATTATGGACCCCTTCATGACTCAGGCCACTTACGCCTTTGCTATCTGCATATTCAATTGCTGCATCAACGCACTTCCCACACATTTCTTCCACTTGTACTTGACTTAATTCTGAAAAATGTATCATGGTTTCCTCACTATGATTCCTTCTTCTTCATCTTCTACAAAGTCACCTGATTCCAACAAAGTGGCTTTGCATTCGTCACAAACACTGATATAGTTCCCTTGATCTGTCAAGACAGTATTCTGCCTGTGCTTTTCACAAAAGTACCGTTCACAGGAGTATTCATCTTCGCCATGCATATCCCCACATACGTAGGAAAGGCCCCTATCAATTTCTTCATCGCATCCAGGATGGTCACAAGTTGCCTCAAATGAGTATCCTATTGGACGCCCCGTGCTGTCTGTGCCACAATCTCCCCAACCCATAACTCCCCCATTATCTTACCCAAGTTTGTAGGATAAGTTCAGTATCTCCTGTAACTTTTCCTTTATACTTTCTACTTCCTTTTCAACAAGAGCAATACGTTCTGTGTTATTCCCAGATTGGTCGTTTTCAACCAAAGCCATAACCAGAGCCATAGCCCTATTGTACGCATTGTCATCTACGTAGGGCAATTCCCCGTACCCATTTAAACTGTATCCTAGTAATTGAGCGAACTGCTGTCGTTCATCATCGGTGAACGGAATACTTCCTATGGTATTCATGTCCATTGCTGGGTGAGTGTCCAGTAACATCCGCACTATACGGTTTACTTTAAATATCCACACCCCACTCAGATCTTTTACAATTGGTTGTATTGGGTATTTCATTGCATTATCCTTTTTCTTACTCTTGATGGCAACCACCCGCTTTTTGAAAACATTCTGCGGGGCTTAAACAGACTCTTTACGGCAATTTTTGGTGGTTGTGGGGGTACATACTCAAATTGTAAAAAGTATTGCACCAGAGCCGCTCTTTCAGCTTCTAGACGTATCTTTTTGGCCTTTGGGTTTTCAGTGTCAACCCTTACCAGCTTATCATGTCTTATAACGTATGAATGCGATATACTAGAAGTACCAGAAGCCGTTGTTGTGCTAGTATATGATACAGTTGTCCCTGATATTCCTTTATAGTCTATAGGGTGGATCATGCAACCATCCTTATGTTCATTTTCAGGATTGATTGTTTCCTAAGCATTTCACCCCTGATACGTGCTTGTTCTGGTTCCTGTTTTTCAAGGGCAAGCTGGAGCAATTCTGCAACAGTGGGTTCCTTGACAAAAACTTCATGCTCTGCCACTGGCGGGTCTTCATTCCTGAATATACGTAAATCCTTTATGGAAATTTTACGCCCATTGTAAACTGCCATGTTTTCATAGGCAGGGGATGGGTTGACTAGACAGGTGTGTTCAGGGTTTGGGATAGGTTCCATGAGAAAAATGTTATAGCCTATTTTCATCCCAACCTTCAACCTTATCCCCATCCCTCTAGGGTCATGACGGTTTGGATTTAAAAAGTTCATTATCTCTCTGTCAAATTCTCCCCACCCAACGCAGTCCAACTGCTTGTTGCGTACACAAATAGTATATCTACGTATCATGGGGTTTTCCTCAACAGCGATTTCCCATTTGTGGTGGTACAGCATGGAGAGGGTGGATCGCCACCCTCCCCATTCTATTTCCACTTCAGGGCTTAACTCTCTCCACCAGTCCATTAGTGTTACCCTTTAAGTTCCTGCTCCATTTTCAATTCCAGGTCCTCGATCTGGCGGTCAATATTCGCCAATACCTGTCGCGCTGCCTCACGCTCGCGCAGGAGTCGCTTGTATGCACTCTTGTGCTTTTCGAGCATTTCTTTTGCGATGTCAGCCTTGGCCTCTTTGATAACTGCTTCTTTGGTGAGGTTTGTTATTTCTGCCATGTTACTCTCCTTTGTTCAGGTTAACGATTCTGATTCTCCATGGGAACCAGTGCTTTGGTTTTGCCAGTAATTCGGCTTTCTTTTCTGCGACCAGTTTACGGTATTTTTCCTGTGCAATCTCCTGGAGGGCCTGTCGCTTTACCCTTTCAGCTACAGTGAGTTTCTCACATGCTTTCTCTGTATCTTCCATTATATCAATCCCAAGTCAAGAGCAAGCCACTCCGGTATTTCAAAAGTGACGGTGTCTCCGATTGCCACTGGTTCAACTTCATAAAGATTGTATACCTGTGACTTTGGTATCCAATCTTCGCCACTGCCAGTTTCAACCTTGAACGCTTCATCTGTTTCCCATACTATTTCAACAACTACTTCTGTACTGTTCATTTGTCTCCTGCCTTTTATGATTAAATTTTCCATGGCCGACTTTTTCTGGGGGTTGCTCAGATGGATGTACTTTTGGGAAGCCACGTGCGAACCATTTGAGTTCCTCTTTTGCCACTTCCCGGTCGATGCCCTCACAGGCATCCAAATAGTAGCTCAAGTCTCCATTATCATCCATAAGGAATTTATATGCCCCATGATAATTAATAAGGTCATCTTCACCAAGTTCTGATTTACTCTTTGTGGAAATTGTCACCAAGTTTGCTTTTGCTCGCTTAATAATCTCGGCAATCAAACCATACATGCCTTTAATCTGATCTGGATGGCCCTTCCTTGTTTCAGAGCCCAATCTTTCTTCAAAGGTACACCACGACTTGCTACGGTTGGCATGTGAAAGATACCCAGCTTTTGAACGTGCTCCACGGAGAAATTCGTTCATTTCAGATTTGGTCATAAAGAGTTTATCTGGGTTTTTACCACTTTTATAATACTGGTAGTACCTCCTGGCCCAAGTTACGTTTGATATCTGCAAATGTTTGATCCACCCATACCCATCCATGGAAACTCCATTATGGGTGTATATTCCTTCAAGGATGTGCAATGCAATAGTGTTACTCACAAGCTACCCTCATCCCTCATTTTTTTGTAGTCCAGCCCCAACAAAATTCCTATACGGGTGGCATAGTCTTCGTTGATGTGTTCTGGAAATTGCTGACCGTGGTTATTCCCCCCTTCGGCAAATAATGCATGGACAAAAAACATTTCGTTTAACAGTGCCACAGTTGCTTTTATGACCTCATTATCCTCTTTTGTGCGGTCAAGAAATATTTGCTCTAAAGCAACATCCCTTTGGCGTTCAACTAAGAGTGTCTTCAAAGGCTTCATCAGACTGATTCCCATTTATTTTTTCAAGGTGAGTGTACATATCAAGTATTTCAGAAATAAGCGTGGGAAGGTCTGTTTTTATCCTTCTTGCTCTCTTTATTTGTTTCACAATGCTGTGCAGTGAAAATTCACGGGACTGAAGCATCTTTGAGAGTAATCTTGTAAAAGCATCCCACCCTGCCTCTGTCAAGAACTTTGTCTCATCTTTACCCTCTTGGTCGAACCTGACAAATACCTCAACAGGTAGCCCGGTATTTACATCTTCCACCACAATGATATAGATACTCTCACCCCTATATTTTCTACGGTATCGTTTACCGTCTATTTCATCAGGTGTCTTTTCCATTACCATCCACACCATACAATTTTATATCTTCTTGGCGTATAAGCTCAGATACCTCACGGGCCACTTTGTCAAATTCGTACCATACATCCGCTAAGTCCATGCCTTTTGAAATTGGGAGGTTTATAAACTTATTCCCTCCGAATTGGAGCAGGAGTATAAAACCACCGTTTTCTGGCCGTAATGAAGCATCCTGGAGTTTTAATCTTTCCATATCAACTCCACTTCATCAGTTTTCCAGCGTTTACCTTCTTTGTCAAAAAACACGTAAACACTCTTGCTCTCAAAATGTATCTTGAGTGGGAATTTAAAACTCGTGTTTATGTAGTCAACCACCCCATCTCCCCAAATAGAACTATGAACATGCCGCCCCACAGATATTGGAGGATGTCCATA
>Ga0105103_10000098_pt1 | contig 43803 bp, 38 predicted proteins | sample PPLLaktember2015_2_FD_79107 | JGI IMG/M metagenome (GOLD analysis project Ga0105103, IMG submission 79107) | Freshwater sediment microbial communities from Prairie Pothole Lake near Jamestown, North Dakota, USA - PPLs Lake P7 Core (6) Depth... | ecosystem: Environmental > Aquatic > Freshwater >...
CCTTCGAGGATGTTGGCGCCCACGGACTGGTGCCCGAAGAAGATGCGGACGCCTTCCAGCGCCGCGAGGTCGGACTCGACTGATGAAGCCATTTGACTTTTACCCCTCACGCGCCAAAGGATCCGACGCGATGACATCCATGAACCGGCGCGAGGCTCTCAAGCAGGCGGCGACCGTGGCCGCGGCGGCGATGGCCAGCCCTGCGGCAGGAGCCGCCCACGCGCGCGTCGCCGCGCAGGCTCCCGCGCCGGCGCCCGGCGCGGCCGGCGGCAGTACGCTGCGCTTCTTCCCGGGCTTCCAGTGGGCCCGCGTCAAGACCACCGGCGCGGAGATCAACCTGGTGCTTGGCGGATCGGGCCCGCCGATCCTGCTGCTGCACGGCGCGCCGCAGTCGCACATCTCGTGGCGGCTGGTGGCGCCGGAACTGGCCAAGACCCACACCGTCATTGTCCCCGACCTGCGAGGCTACGGCGACAGCAGCAAGCCGCCCGACGGCGAGAGACACGTCAACTATTCCAAGCGCGCGATGGCGCTCGACCAGGTCGAGTTGATGAAACACTTCGGCTTCGACAAGTTCCCGGTCGTCGGCCACGACCGCGGCGGCCGCGTCGGGCACCGCCTGGCGCTCGATCATGCCGACAAGGTCACCCGCCTGGCCGTGCTCGACATCGTGCCGACGTATTACCTCTACACGCACGTCACCGAAGGCTTCATCCAGGCCTACTTCCACTGGTTCAACAACGTGCGCGCGGCCCCCGCCCCCGAGGAACAGCTGAAGGCGCAGTACGAGGCGCAGCGCGCCAGGGCGACCACGGACGTGCAGCTCGAGTACCTGCGCGTCAACAGCGACCCTGCCAACATCCACGGGATGTGCGAGGACTACCGGGCCTCGGCCTCCATCGATCTCGAGCACGACGAGGCGGACCTCGCGAAGAAGATTGCCTGCCCGCTGCTCACCCTGTGGGGGCTGAAGGGGCCGATGGGCCGGCTCTACGACGTGATGGCCATCTGGAAGGAACGCGGGACGACCGTCACGGGAAAGGGGCTGGCTGCGGGCCACAACCTGCAGGAAGACGCACCCGCCGAGGTGCTCGCCGAACTTCGCGCGTTTCTGTAAAAGGGGGACTGTGATGCAACGACTTCGCCGCCTGACGATGATCGGGCTTGCCGGTATGGGTTTGACCGTGGCTCTCGCCGCCGACGCGGCGTGGACGTGGAGCGGCACCTTTGGCGACCGCGCGGTCGAGTTGCTGATCATCGGCGATGCGCAGATCCACGCGCGCCGGCCCGACCCGACCACGGCGTTCCAGCGGATGCGCGACACGCTGGTCAAGGCCGACCTGGTCTACGCCAACCTCGAAGGCCTGCTGGTGAAGTCGGTGGGCACCAAGATCGATATTCCCGACAAGCCGGAGTGGACGCATCCGGGGCCGGATGGTGCGAAGGCGCTGAAGCACTCGAACATCATGGTCGTCGGCGTCGCGAACAACGTCGCCTCCGGCCGCGAGAACATCCTGAAGAGCGTCGGCGCGCTCGACGCCAGCGGCATCGCCCATGTCGGCGCCGGTCGCAACCTGGCTGACGCGCACAAGCCGGCCATTGTCGAGCGCAAGGGCGTGAAGATCGGGTTCCTGCAGTACACGGCGCGCTGGTATCGCGACGCCGACATGCTGGCCACCGCCACCGAGCCGGGCGTGGCCAAGATCGCTTCGTACGATGGGATCACCATCGACCCGGCGGACCTCGAACGCGTGCGCGCCGACATCCGCGCGCTGCGCCCGCAGGTCGACATCGTGGTGGTGTCGCATCACAACCGCGACGGCTCCACGCCCGTGCAGTTCGGTGGGAAGCAGGGTACGGCGGTGAACAAGGACCGCAAGCAGACGGAGGCGTATCAGAAGCAGTTCGCGCACGTCGCGCTCGACACGGGCGCCGACCTCGTCTTCGGGCACGGCACGCACACGGTGCAGGGCGTGGAGCTCTACAACGGCAAGCCGATTCTCTACGCCATCGGCCACTCGAACTTCGATCAGCCCGGGTACGAGAAGTCCACCGACGGACTGGTGATTCGCACGGTGATCGAGAACAAGCGGATCGCCCGCGTGTCGTTCGTGCCAGTGACGCGCGACGCGAACAACGACATCTACATGCTGGACCCGTCCACGGGCGAGGGCGCGGCCCTGGTAAAGGCCGTCACGGACCGTTCGACCGCACCGCCGCCGCTGAAGATTGACGGGAAAGAGGTGGTGCTGCTGGACGCGCCGGCAAGGTCCTCGAACCGGAGGTAAGAGCGACGCCGGCAGACGGCAGAGCATCCGATACCCGGTGTCCGGTACCCGGTGTCCGGTACCCGGTACCCGGGTTCCGGTCCTGGGTCCCCCGGTTCCAGAGGACGAGGGCGCACGGTTGGTCGACTGACGTCGAAAACGCGCCACAACCGGCGACGGCCACTCGCCAGACTTGTGTTCCTACGCGGCGGAGCCGCGCCTACGCGAGGTCGGCCGAGCGCCTGTCATTCCTGGTCCGCCGTCGGGTCATGTCCGACGGCCGCGTAGTACGCCGCCACCTGCGCGGCGGCGCCAGTTCGGGTGTAGACGTCAGGCTTCCGCGACCGCACGACGCCGGCGATCACCGCGGCCACGGCGGACGCTTCCTGCCCATTCTGGAACGTACGTGAATCCGGGCCGCCGTGCACGGCGTTGTTCCCGAACTCCGTCCACACGATGCCCGGCGAGACGAGCGAGAACTGGATCCCGGGGTGGGTGGCCTGGACTTCGTCCCGCATCATGGCGGTGAGCGCGTTGAGGAAATACTTCGCCCCGGTGTAGGCGGAGCGGGCGGGTGCCAGCGGCAGGCGGGCCAGCATCGACGAGATGTTGATGACGTGCCCCTCGCCACGCGCCTTGAAGTGGGGCAGGACCTCCTGCATGCCGTAGAGCGCGGACTTGACGTTCACGCGCATCATGTCGTCCACGTCCTCGTCGGTCAGCTGCGACGGCGGCCGCGTGATGCCGCGGCCGGCGTTGTTGACCCAGACGTCGATACGCCCGGCGCGCGACACCGTGTCGTGCACCACGCCTCGGACTTCGTCTCGCACGGTGACGTCGGCCGCCATCACGTGCGCCCGTCCGCCGCAGCGTCCGGCCACCTCGCGCAAGGCCGCCTCGCGCCGCGCCACCAGCACCATCGTTGCACCATCCGCTGCCAGGCGTTCCGCAACGGCTGCCCCGATGCCGCTGCTCGCACCCGTCACGACGACCACGCGATTCTGCATGGGCCAGTGTAGCGTTCCGGGTTCTCGCCTCGCGCGCAGCTGCAGCCTCACTGGCCGCGCCTCTCGACCCGTCCGCACCCCAGCACACCATCAGCGCTGCTGGCATTACCGTTGCAGCGCACCGGGCACATCACATCTGACTGCCCTCGGGTCGATGGAATCACTTCGTTTTCGGCCGGAATCGAGCGGCGCAGGGAATCGGGTGGGTGTCACGGATTGGCAGGACCGACAGGTTTTGTCAGCCACATCTCGGGTGATTGGTTCGGAACACAGGAGGATCGGCCGATGAAAGCCGCAACGAAACTGCTGATGCGCCGTGCGGCGCGCGCCCGCGAGGTCGAGATCCTGCGCAGTGTTCGCTCGCGCGAGAACTGCGCCGCGGCCGACGACACCTACTTGCGCCAGCAGCTGCCGTTGTCGCTCGCGCCCTATCGTCTGCAAGCCGCCGACCGCTGGTGGCGTGAAACCGGCGCGGGTGCCAACGACCACACCCGGAAGCGCCACGACTAACCTCTCAGCTCATTTGAGTGGTCGATCCGACAGCTCGCTGACCGGGTCGAAACCGGTGCCAAATCACGGGGGGCCGGCTGATGGCACACTCAACGGAAGTGAATTGAGGGGTTAGCCGGACGTGGGCCGTCTGGACAGTTCACCAACTGATCCAGGGAGTTCCTCCTTGGTCGGGTAAGATCCCGAATTGGCCGCGAACGCCCGAGGTGCCCACGATAGCGCCCAGAATGCGTCAGAGCGCGGGTCCCAAGCCCCAAGCCCCAAGACCTAAGTCCCCCGATCCCTGTATCCTCTCCCGAGGCACGTCGTCCGGAGTGTGCCCCGTCTATTCGCGGAAGCAGAGGAGTCGTCCATGTCCCTGATGCGTCGTTCGCTTGGCGTCGCCACGAGCCTGGCGCTCGTGCTCACCCTCTCGTCGTCCTCCTCGTCGCAGGAGTTCGGTTCCATCACGTTCCCGACCTCGGGAGCCGCGGGAGCGCAGGACGCGTTCCTCACCGGCGTGAAGGCCCTTCACAACTTCCAGTTCGACGAAGCCGCGGTCGCGTTCCAGGCGGCGCGCAAAGCCGATCCCACGTTCGCCATGGCCTACTGGGGCGAGGCGATGAGCCACAACCATCCCCTGTGGGCGCAGCAGGATCTCGACAAGGCGAAGGCGGTGCTCGACCTGCTCGACCCCACGCCCGCCGGCCGCGTCGCCAAGGCGAAGCTGCCCAAGGAGAAGGCGTTCTTCGAGGCGCTGCACACGCTCTACTTCTCGCCGGGTGACAAGCTCACGCGCGACAACGCCTACTCGCAGGCCATGGCGCGGATGTACGGGCAGTGGCCCGACGATCACGAAGTCGCCACCTTCTACGCGTTGTCACTCCTCGGCACCGTGCGTCCCGGCGACACGGGCTTCCGGCGCCAGGCGCTGGCCGCCTCGATCGCCGAGTCGGTGTACCAGAAGAACCCGAAGCACCCCGGCGCGGCGCACTTCATCATCCATGCCTTCGACGATCCCGATCACGCGCCGCTCGGCCTGAACGCCGCCCGCGCCTACGCGAAGATCGCGCCGTCGGCCGCGCACGCCCTGCACATGCCGTCGCACATCTTCGTGCAGCTGGGGATGTGGCAGGACGCGGTCGAATCGAACGTCGCCGCCTACAAGGCGGCCGTCGACCTCAACACCCGCCTGAAGCTCGCGGAAGGCCGCGAGGACTTCCACACCCTGTCGTGGCTCGCCTACGCCAACGTGATGATCGGCAAGCTGGACGAGGCGAAGAAGAACGTGGAGCAGGCGAAGGCGGCCGCGGATCGCAATCCGACCAATGCCGGCATCCGCGACGGCTACCTGGGCATGCGCGCGCGCTACATCTCGGACACGGGCCAGTGGGAGAAGCTCTCGCTGGCGCCGCCGGCGCCCGCGGCCGGTGAGCACGCCAACATGCCAGGGATGCCCGGCATGCCCGGCATGGGCGGTGGCGGTGGATCGGCCACCTGGACCTACATCGTCGGCGTCAGCGCCGCGAAGACCGGCGACATGGCCGCGGCCGAAGCCGCCGAGACGGCGCTGAAGGACATCACCGCGAAGGTGCAGGGCGGACCGACCTCGTATGCCGCCAAGCCGCACCTGATTCGCGAGAAGGAGCTGGGCGCCATCGTCCGCTGGGCGAAGGGGCAGAAGGACGAGGCCCTGGCGTTTGCGAAGGAAGCGGCCGAGGTCGAAAAGAGCATGGCCGCGCCGTCGGGGCCGCCCGAGCCCATCAAGCCGGCGTTCGAACTGTATGGCGAGATGCTGATGGAGGCCGGCCGTGCGAAGGAAGCGGCGCAGGCCTTCGAACAGGCGCTGCTGCGGACGCCGAAGCGCACGCCGTCGGTGCTGGGTCTGGCCCGGGCCGCCGCGGCGGCTGGCGATCAGACCACGGCTCGTGCCCGGTATCAGGAGGTGGCGTCGATGCCTGGCGCCGTGCCGACGTCGCCGGCGGTGCAGGAAGCCCAGCGCGCGCTCAAGGCGACGAACTACTGATACGCGTCGGGTGGGGCCGGGAGCGCTCCGCTGACGCACTCGACGACTTCCGGACAAGGCCTCGCCGACACGTCGGCGGGGCCTTTTTCATGTGCGGGAGAGGCCTCTGAGGCGTGGGCGCGGACGCGTCGCGCCCCCGTTACCGGCTGCGCCGTCCCCTGCGGCGGCGCCCGGCCCGGGCATCCGCGGGCGGGGCGCCACTGGCGCCTTCGGGCAGCGCGTGGCCCTGCTCGCGCGATGCGATGGCGTCGGGTCGATACTGCACGACGCCTTCCAGGGCGCGCGCCCGCCGCTCGCTCATGTCGAGACGGCTCGACAGCGACTGGACGATCATCTTCAGGTTCTTCACCTCGATGCTCATCTTCGAGGTCTCGAGCACGAGGTTGTGCATCACCTCGTAGTGCAGCGCATTCCACTTGGACATGCGAGTGAGCACGGCCACGTTCAGGTTCGACTGCGTGTGCAGCACGTGGTTCAGCACGTTGGGGTTGAAGAACAGCTTGAGGATCGGCATCAGCAGGGCCCTGACCAGCCGCATCGGGGCCCGGTGCGACGTGAACAGCGTCTGGTCGTTGAAGCTGCAGGCGGCTTCGAATGCCGCGCACTCGGCGTCGATCGACGGACGCGAGTCGCGGAAATGCTCCAGTAAATCGGAGCGGACGCTCCTGGCATCGAGGAACTTCTCGAGCGGCACGGTGGCGATCTCGCGGACCTGCGCCGCGGTGTAGTCCACCCCTCGCTTCTCGGCGATGCGGTTGCGGATCTGTTTCATGATCTGCTCGACATCCACCGAGTCGGCGCGGAGCTTGAAATCGGCCATCTGGCAATCTTAATCGGCTGCAGCCGGGCCGTTGACATCTGAAATTAAATGAACGACCATTAATTTCAATGGCCCGCCCACGCAATGCCGACGGACAGCGCACCCGCCAGGCGATTCTGGATGCCGCGCTCGACCTCTTCGCCCAGAAGGGTTTCTTCGGCACCAGCCTCCGCGACGTGGCCACGGCCGTGGGCGTGCGCGAGAGCGCCCTCTACAACTACTTTCCCAGCAAGGATGCGCTGTTCGAGGCGCTGATCCTGGCCGACCAGCACTCCAAGGTGGAGCGCCTCACCTCGCTGGCCGAGGAGCGCATCACCGACGTCCGGGCGTTTCTCGAACAGCTCGCGCTCGAGTCGCTCCAGAGCTTCGCGGAGCCGCGCCAGCAGCAGCTGTTCCGCATCATGATGTCGGACGGCATCCGCCTGGCGCGGGACGGCCGCATCAACCTGTTCGAGCGGCTCGGCGATCGCCGCGAGCGCATGGAGGCCATCATGCGACGCCTGATCCGCGAGGGCTGGCTGAGCGCGGCCGATCCGCAGGTGCTCGCGCTGTCGTTCGCGGCCCCGCTCTTCATGTGCCGGCACCTGCACGCCATCGACGCCGGCCTGCCGGTGATGCGCAAGCCCGCGGACTTCGCCCGGCAGCACGTCGAGCAGTTTCTCGGCGGCGCGTCGGCCGCCACGGTTCAACCCGCCGCCCGTCGGCGCCGCGCCGTCGCCAAGCGGGCACCGGCGGAACGCCGGGCACGCTCAACGCGTCAACAGCTATGAACCTCATGCATACCCCCTACTGGCGCCGCCGGGACCGTCGGTTGCCGCTCATCGCCCTGTGCCTCCTCCTGTCCGCGGGCGCGTGCGTCCGTGCCACGGGCGACTCGGGCTCCGCCAGCACCGAGCCGGCAGCCGTCGCGGTGACGCTCGCCACCGCCGTCGAGCAGCCCGTCACCCGCTTCATCCGCGTCAGCGGCACGCTCACCGCGCAGGAAGATGCCGACGTGGCGGCCGAGATTGCCGGCCGGATCGTTGCCACCCCCATCGAGCGAGGCACCCGGGTGGGCGCCGGCGGCGAACTGGTCCGCATCGCCGCCGCCGAAGTGGAGGCGCAGGCCAGGGAAGCCCAGGCCAACGCCGCCCAGATCGAGGCGAGACTCGGCATCGCCAACGGCGCGCCGTTCGACGCCGAGCGTGTCCCGGAGGTCGCCAACGCCAGGGCGACGCATGCGTTGGCGAAGACCGACTTCGAGCGCGTGAAGATGCTGTTCGAGAGGCAGCTCCTGTCCCAGTCCGAGTTCGATCAGCGCCGGGCGCAGGTCGAATCGGCTGAACGCCAGTACGACGTCGCTCGTAACGGTGCCGAGCAGCAGTACCAGGGGCTGATGGCCGCCTGGGCACGCGCCGCCGTGGCGCAGAAGGCCGTGGCCGATACCGTCGTGCGCGCGCCGTTCGCGGGTGTGGTCGGCGAGCGCTTCGTCTCGGTCGGCGACTACGTCACGCGCGGCACCAAGGTGGCGTCGGTGATGCGCATCGATCCCCTGCGCGTCGAGCTGACGGTGCCCGAGCAGTATGTGTCGGCTGTTGCCACCGGGCGGGCCGTGACCTTCGAGGTGGACGCCTATCCCGGCGAGACGTTCACCGGGCAGGTGCGCTATGTGTCTCCGTCGGTCAAGACCGAAACCCGTGCGCTGATGATCGAGGCTGTCGTGCCGAACGAATCCAGCCGGCTGAAGCCCGGGTTCTTCGCCACCGCGCGCATCGAGCAGGCCTCGAAGCTGTCGGGCATTCTCGTCCCGGGCACGGCCGTCCGCACGGTGGCCGGCACGGCGCGCGTGTTCGTCGTCGCCGACGACCGCGCGGAAGAGCGGATCGTCATGACCGGACAGGCGGTGGGCGACCAGGTGGAGATCACCAGCGGGCTGAAGGCCGGCGAGCGGGTGGTGGCCAACGGCGTGGATCAGATCGTGGACGGCGTGCGCGTCGTCGCGAGGTAGCCATGCAGTGGCTTGCTGAAATCTGCGTCAAGCGCCCGGTCTTCGCCTGGGTGCTGGTCCTTTCGCTGACCGTGATCGGCCTGTATGCCTTCGGGCAGCTGGGCGTCGACCGGTTCCCCAACGTCGACATCCCCTCGATCTCGGTGACCACGCGGCTGCCCGGCGCCGCGCCCGAGCAGATCGAGACCGAGGTCACCGACAAGATCGAGGAAGCCGTCAACACCATCAGCGGCATCGACACCCTCAGCTCCACGTCATCCGAGGGCATTTCACAGGTCATCGTCTCCTTCAAGCTGGAGAAGGACACCGACGTCGCCGCGCAGGAGGTGCGCGACCGCGTGAACCGCATCATCCCGCAGCTGCCGCGCACGGTGCTGCAGCCGACGGTGGAGAAGCTCGATCCAACAGCGTCGCCGGTGATCACGGTGGCGGTGACGGCCGACAAGCCGCTTCGCGATATCACCGAGTTCGCCGACAAGGTGCTGCGGCGGCGTCTCGAGAGCTCGGACGGTGTTGGCCAGGTCGTCGTGATCGGCGGCCGCAACCGCCAGATCAACCTGTGGCTCGATCCGGCGCTGCTGCGAGGGCAGCGGCTCTCGGTCAACGACGTGGCGCGCGCGCTGCAGTCACAGAACGCGGATGTCCCCGGCGGCCGCATGGACCAGGGCGCCCAATCGGTGACGCTCCGCACGCGCGGCCGCGTCGACACCATCGACGGGTTCGGCGACGTCGTGCTGCGCGAGGTCGAGGGCCACCCCATCCGGCTGCGCGACGTGGCGCGCGTGGAGGACGGGATGGCCGAGCCGCGTACGCAGGCCAGCGTCAACGGCGTCCCCACCGTGCTGCTCCAGATCCGGAAGCAATCAGGCACGAACACCGTGGAGGTCGCCAACAACATCAAGGAGCGCCTCACCGAGATCGAAGGCATCCTCCCGGCCGGCTACCAGCTCCGCATCGTGCGCGACGAGGCCCAGTTCATCGAGGCGTCCATCGCCAGCGTGCAGGAGCACCTGGTCGTCGGCTCGGTGCTGGCCGCCATCGTCGTGTTCCTCTTCCTCGGCAACTGGCGCTCGACGGTCATTGCCGCGATCTCGATTCCGACCTCGATCATCGCCACCTTCGCGCTCGTCTGGTACATGGGCTTCACGCTCAACATGCTGACGATGCTGGCGCTGACGCTGTCCGTCGGCATCGTCATCGACGATGCGATCGTGGTGCTCGAGAACATCTATCGCTTCATCGAGGAGAAGGGCATGCCGCCCATGGAGGCGGCCGTGGCGGCGACCAAGGAGATCGGCCTGGCCGTGCTGGCCACCACGTTCTCGCTGGTCGCGATCTTCGCGCCCGTCGGCTTCATGAGCGGCATCGTCGGGCGCTTCATGCAGAGTTTCGGCCTGACGATGGCCTTTGCGGTGCTGGTGTCGTTGTTCGTCAGCTTCACGCTCACGCCGATGATGTCGGCCTACTGGCTGAAGGCGCCGCCGAAGGGCACGAACCACCGCGATTCGAAGCACAACCGGCTCTTCGACCCGATGGATCGGACGTACACCCGCATGCTCAACTGGGCGATGGCGCACCGGGGGATCGTGGCGGCCGGTGCGGTACTGGTGCTCCTGTCGAGCATTCCGCTGTTCCAGGTGACGGCCGTGAACTTCACGCCGGAAGACGACCAGTCGCAGTTCGACGTCACGCTGCGGGCGCCCGAAGGCACCAGCCTCGCCGCCACCGAAGTGCTGGCCAACCGGCTCGGCGCGGCGATTCGGCGCATCCCGGAAGTGGAGTTCACGCTGGTCACGGTCGCTGGCGACTCGGCCGGCACCCTCAACACGGCGAGCATGCTGGTCCGGCTGCACCCCATCGAAGATCGCGAGCGCGATCAGTTCGAGGTGATGTCCCAGGTGCGCGACGAGATTCTGCCCGCTTTCGCCAAGAGCGGTCTCCGTCTCGCCGTCCAGGGGGGCGGTGGGCCCGGTGGCGGTGGCGGCGGCGCGATCCAGTTCATGGTCCAGGGCCCCGAACTCGCCCGGCTGGAGCAGTACAGCAACGCCCTGCGCGAGCGCGCGGCCCGCATTCCCGGCCTGGTGGACGTGGACACCACGCTCAATGCCGGCAAGCCCGAGATGTCGGTCAACCTCGATCGGCCGAAGGCCGCCGACCTGGGCGTGCAGATCGCGGACGCGGCCGAAGCCCTGCGGCTGCTCGTGGCAGGCGATCAGGTGACGACCTTCAACGACGGAGGTGAGCAGTACGAGGTGCACCTGCGCGCGGAGGAGGAGAATCGCAGCTCACAGGACGCGATTGCCGGTCTGCCGGTGCCGTCATCGCGGCTCGGTATCGTGTCGCTCGACAACATCGCCAGCTTCGCCCGTGGCGACTCACCGGCCACCATCAGCCGGATGGGGCGTCAGCGGCAGGTGACGCTCACCGCCAACATGCTGCCGGGGACCTCGCAGGGCGCGGCCCAGCAGGCGATCGCCGATGCCGCGCGTGAGCTCAATTTCAGCCCCGAGTACCGCGCCGACTTCGTCGGCCGCTCGCGCGAGCTCAATCGCACCGCCACTGCGTTCCTCACCGCGATCGCGCTGTCGTTCATCTTCATGTACCTGATCCTGGCGGCGCAGTTCGAGTCGTGGCTGCACCCCGTGACGATTCTGCTGTCGCTGCCGCTGACGCTGCCGTTCGCGCTGCTGTCGCTGATCGTGTTCCAGCAATCGCTGAACATCTTCTCTGGCCTCGGACTGCTGGTGCTCTTCGGTGTCGTCAAGAAGAACTCCATCCTGCAGATCGATCATGCGAACCAGCTGCGCGAGAGGGGGATGAACACCCACGACGCGGTCATCCAGGCCAGCCGCGATCGTCTGCGGCCGATCCTGATGACGACGCTGGCGTTCGTGGCGGGGATGATTCCGCTGGTGGTGTCGAGTGGCGTGGGCGCCGCCACCAACCATGCCATCGGCTGGGTGGTGATTGGCGGGCAAAGCCTGGTGCTGATCGTCACGCTGCTGGTGACGCCCGTGGCGTATTCGCTGTTCGACGACCTGCAGTCGCGGCATGTGTTCAGCAGGCTGTTCGGCCTGCTGCGCTCGAAGGCGCCGGTTGCCGATACCGTGACGCCGCTCTAGCGTTCGGGCAGCGGACGCAGCCACTCGTCGATCACCGCGGTGGTGTCGGCGCCCGTGGCCTGTCTGATCAGCCCGGCGAGCTCGGCGTTCGAGAAGGCGCGCCGCTCGCGGGTGGTCCACTCGACCATGAAGCGCAGCGCGTCGCGCAGGCTCTTCCCGCCGTTCGTCTCCCGGCGGATGCGGTCGTCGATGGCCGCCGCCATCAGCCCCCCTCGCGAGAACACCAGCCGGCCGGTGCGAAAGTCTTCGGCGTACCGGGTCGACGCCACTCGGCTCAGATCGACCAGTGGCAGCCGTCTGAGGAACGCCGGCGCGCTGTTGACGTTGGCGCGGAAGCGGCGGTTCAGCATGCCCTCGCGAAACGCTGACGGATCGGGCGCGCTGGGTGCCAGCGCCATGATGGCGGCGTACTGGCCGAACCCCTCGGCAAACCAGATGGAGTCCAGCACCGGCGCCAGTTCCCATTGGAATGGGAAGTAGCCGTGACCGTACGCGCGCTTGGGCACCCACGCGTGCGCCACGTGATGCGCGAAGTTGTACAACACCCGCGCGTCGTCCTCCGGCGTCGACGATGAGGTCAGCCCGGCCGAGGCCGCCAGATAGTAGGTGCTGGAGCTCAAGTGCTCCATGCTCATGCCGTACTCGTGTTGTGGCGTGATCGGCGTCAGCAGTTCCTGGTGGACCGTGTAGTGCGCGAACGGTACGGAACCGAAGTATTCGGTCACGCGCTGGAATGCCGTCGTCGCCAGCCGCCCGACGCGATCGAGGTCGACCGCGCCCTCGGCATAGGCGGCCAGATAGAGCGGTGCGGGTGATTCGGCGAGACGCCGGACCGTGGCGCGTGGCCCCATCACGATCTGGCTGTCGGCGAGCGCGTAGTAGTCCGGCGCCCGGGTATCGACCGGCGCGGAAACGACCGGCCACGTCGGGGCCAGCGTGGAGAACACCGGCCACCCTGGCGGGCCCTCCACGCGAAGCCGGGCCGGCCCGTTCTCGTGTCCGTCGACGAAGGCGAAGACCGAGTAGCCCAGCGCGCCCAGGTAACGGTCGCGCACACGCGACTGGTCCGAGGCGGCGAGGATGCGGCGTTCCATCTGCTGCAGGTTCACGAGATAGGTGACGCGGGTGGCGCCGGCGCTCAGTCGCCAGCGCGGTCCTTCCTCGCGCTCGGGCGTCGTCGACTGCCCGTCGGCGGTGAACGCCCGGACGTCGGTCACGAACGCGTCGTAGCGCTGCTCGCCGTAGCCCATGGGAATGGCGCGCGGCATCACCAGCGATCGCGGTTCGGGGAGCGGCGTCGGCCAGGCGATGTCGACCGCCGCCGTGGCGCTGCCCGCCTGCGGATACCGGAAGCGGTACTCAATCTCCGAGGGAGAGGGTTGCGCCGGCGCCGCGGCCGCCACGGCGAGGAGGGTGAGGATGCCCGCGAGTCGTCCGGCCGCCATCGCACGGAGTGTAGGGTATGCTGGCGTCCCGGCGCCACCGCGTCATCGCGCCACTGCATTCTTCAGGAGCTGCCTCATGGCCTGGTTGCCCGCCCGCCCCCTTGCATGGATTGGAAGCCTGCTCGTGGCGACTGTCACCGTCGCGGTCGCCTCGAGCCCCACGGCGTCAACACAGGCGTCACGGACGCACACGGTCAAGAGCCTGGACATCAGGATTCTCTCGACGATGCTGGCGGACGAGGGGTTTGGTGAGTGGGGCTTCGCCGCGCTGGTCGAGGTCGATGGCCGACGCATCCTGTTCGATACCGGCGCGAACGAAGACACCGTGCAGCGCAACCTCAAGGCGCTGAAGCTGGACCTCTCGGATGTCGAGCACGTCATCCTCAGCCACAATCACGCCGACCACACGACCGGCCTGCTGACGCTGCGGCGCCAGTTCGCCGCGGCGTCGCCAAAGGCGCTGAGCACCGTCTACGCCGGGCAGGGCATCTTCTGGCCACGCGTCGGGAGCAGCGGGCAGGTGGACGACCGGATGGGCCGTCTCAAGCGGGATTACGAGGCCACGGGCGGTACGTTCATCCCGGTGACCAAGCCCACGGAGATCGTACCGGGCGTCTGGCTCACCGGCCCCGTGCCGCGCGTGCATCCCGAGCGCAACTGGAGCACCCTCGGGAAGGTCCGCAGCGATGCCGGCGACGTGGAAGACACGGTGCCGGAGGATATGACGCTGGTGTTCCAGACGGAGCAGGGGCTCGTCTACCTGTTCGGCTGCGGGCATGCCGGCGTGATCAACACGCTCGATTTCACCCGCAAGGCGATCGACCCCGCACCGGTGAAGGCCGTGATCGGCGGCCTGCACCTCTTTGCCGCGGACGACAAGGCCCTGGCGTGGACGGCGGCCCAGTTCAAGTCATTCGGCGTGCAGCAGCTGATGGGCGCGCACTGCACTGGGATCGAGGCGGTCTACCGGATTCGCGAGCTGGCCGGGCTGACCCGCCAGACCTGCATGGTGGGCGCGGTCGGCGCCTCCTACTCGCTGGCCAGGGGCATCAACGCGGTGCGGGTCGCCAAGTAGCCGGCCCACATGCGCCCGGGGCTGCAGGAGGTTTCTCATGCAGTCCTCATCAATCGGGACCATACTCTGCCAATGGCCGAGTTGCACCCGCAAATCGTTCACGTCACGATCATCCTCGCCCTCGTCGGCGTGCTCTTCCGGCTCGTCTCGCTGACGGGGCGGGTCGCCTTCGCCGGCCCCGCCGCGTCGACGCTGCTGATTGCGGCGGCGCTCTCCGCAATCCTGTCGGTGCGGTCCGGCACTGACGCGCATGGTCCGGTGGAACGCGTGCCCGGATCGCGTCCCGCGGTCGTGGAGCACGAAGAGTGGGGGGAACGCGCCAGGAACATGCTGCTGGCGCTCGGCGCCCTGGAGCTGTTGGGCCTGGCGGTCCGCCGATCGCCGAAGGTTCGAGTGGTCAACGCGGCCGCCGGCGCGGTGGGGTTGGTGGCGGCCTTCGCGGTATACCAAGCGGGGGCGCACGGCGGCGAGCTGGTCTACTCATATGCGGGTGGGGTCGGCATACGCTCCGGCGACCCGAAGGATGTCGAGCGCCTGCTCGTGGCCGGCGTCTACCATCAGTCGCAAGCCGACCGGAAGGCGGGCCGCGCGGAGGATGCCGCGAACCTGATCACGCTGACGGCCAGGCGCTTTCCGGCCGATGTCGAGTTACAGATGCTGGCGGCCGAGTCGCTGCTGCTCGACCAGAAGAACGCACAGGCTGCCATCGATGCGCTGGCGGTGATCATCCCGCCGGAGGGCACCCGGATTCTCATCACGCGCAAGGCCACGCTGCAGGCCGACGCCTACGAGGCGGCCGGGCAGAAGGACCAGGCGATCGCGGCGCTCGAAGCCGCGGTGGCGGCGTTCCCGAATCCACGGCTGCAGCAGCGCATCGACGCGTTGAAGGGAACTGGCGGGAAGTAGGGAGCCGCGGTTCAGGAGTTCAAAGTTCAAGAGTTCAAGAGTTCAAGAGCTCAAAGTTTGGGCTCAGCCTGCGAGCCGGCCAGAGGTATTGAACTCTTGAGCTTTGAACTTTGAGCTCTCCTCAGGAACCCCTGTCAGCTCATCCTTGAACGCGGGACAGCCGAGCCGGTCTTGCACAGCCGAGCGGCTTTTTGCACGGAGATATGCCGAGGGCCCCCTCGGCTGGCTTGCACCTGCGGTAGACTCCGACGCCGTCGAAGTCCCCTGTCAGGCAGAACGATGTCAGCCTCCTGGCCCCCGCGTGAACCCGTGACGGACGCTTTGAGTGCGTCGCTGGAGCGGTGTGTCCTTCCGAGTATCAGCGACTCCCTGGCGTGCTTTCCCTCCGAGAAGGACATCGCCCGCTCCGTTGCGCCTCCGGTTGCTGATGCGAAGGGTGCGGCTGGCCGCGTCAGACTTCACAACACGGCTGGCGCGGGACACGCCGAGTATCCGGCCGTCCAGCGAGCGGCAGGGGTCAGAATGCGCGTCGCGAGAATCTCGACTCGCCTGGCGTGCGGCCTGGCGGCTATTCTCGTGCTCGGCGCCAGCGGCGCCGCCGCAGTGGGCATCCTGCTCGGCGGGGAAGGGCGCCGCTCGACCGATGCAGCGCCCGGGCATGGGGCGCCGCGCGTGCCAGGTGCGGCCTCGAAGAAAGCGGTCGAACCCGATTCCCATCCTCGGCCCACGCCCGGCGCGGAGCGCGATCCAAGCGAGGTGCTGCTCTCGCTGAAGTGAACCTTCCGACTCTCAGTCCTCCGGCGCTCCCGGCAGCAGCGGCTCGAGTTCCAGCGCCTGCGCGCCGTTCTCCGTGCACACCGCGTACTTGGTTTCCCCAGCGTGATACATCGCCAGCCCGGCGTACTCGCCGCGCTTGTTCAGCACGAAGAACCGGATGTTGAAGTTGGGGTTGCCCTTCGTGTTGAGCAGGCGCTTCTCGACCGTGTTGGCCTTGATGCGCTTCAGCGCCTCCATCCCCGCGTCCTTCGGCGACATCCCGCGGCGCATCGATTCGACGATCAGGAACGACGAGAGGTTGTAGAGGTTCGCCTCGCCGCGGCCGGTCGAGCCCGCCGCGCCGATTTCGTTGTCCACGTAGAGGCCGGCGCCGAGGATCGGGGAGTCGCCGGTGCGGCCCGGGATCTTCCAGGCCAGACCACTCGTGGTGGTGACGCCGCAGATGTCGCCGTTCGGTCCGAGGCCGTCGCAGTTGATGGTGCCCCAGAACGAGCCTTCCGCGATCAGCCCGTCGCGGACCATCGAGCGGCCGGCCGCCAGCGCGCGCGATTCCCACGCGGCGTCGCGCACGAGGTGCGAGGCCATCGCGGAGCCGCCGTCGTGGCCGGGATCCTTCTCGTGCCGGTCCTTCGGCTTGCGGCCGTCGCCCTTCGGATCCAGCCAGTGCTCGGGATCGACACGGCGTTTCCATTCCAACCAGAGGCGTCGCGAGGTCTCGGTGTTGAGATCCTCCTCGACCTTGAACCCCATGGCGCGCGCGAACGCCTGCGCGCCCGCGCCCACCAGCAGGTGATGGTCCGTGTTGTCCATCACCGCCTTCGCCACGAGCGACGGCGTGCGCACGCCCTCGATGCCCGCCACCGCGCCCGCCCGCTTCGTCGGCCCGTGCATGCACGACGCGTCGAGCTCGACGACCCCGTTGGCGTTCGGCAGCGCGCCGTAGCCGATGCCCGTCTCGAGCGGGTCGAGCTCCGGGATGTTCACTCCCGCAATCAGCGCGTCGAGCACGTCCTGGCCTTCGGTGATCAGCCGGAACGCTCGCTGCACCGCGTTTTCTGGTCCGCCGTTCTTGAACTCGAAGCCGGAGTAGTCCGAGATGACGACGGGGCGCACTGTGCGCTGGATGAGGATCTCGGCCGAGCGTGCGGGCTCGGCGCTGGTGCGCGCCGGCAGCGCGGTCGCCCCGGCCAGCGAAGCGGTAGTGGCCTTCACGAAATCGCGTCTGGTGATCATGAGCGTTGTCCTTGTGCCGAGAGAGACCGGGCCCTGAGTGCCCTGGTCGGCAGTGTAGGCGATACCGGAGGGCTGCGCCATCAATCCCGCCCAGGCCGATGGACGAGATCGTAGCGGCGGCGACAGAGACAGGCGTGATCGATCAGGCCAGCGGCGGGTCGTATCGGGAGACGAGCTTCAAGTGCTCCATGCGCACGAAGTCCGCATCCAGAGACCAGACGAGTCCGCCGATGCCGGTGGCGAGGGAGGCAATGAGGAGATCCGTCAGGCCGAACCGTTCGCCGGCCTTTGCGGCCTGCTGAATCCACCCTGGCAGCGGCGCCCACGTCTCTTCCGTGGGCACCAGTTGGAGCAGCGCGCCAAAGGCGCGGGCAAAGGCCTTTCGCTCGTGGGCTGCGACGCCGGCCCACAGCTCGAGCCGAACGGGAAGCGCCAGTGCGACGTTGTCGGTGTCGATCAGCGAATCGAGCGCGCGCAGGATGCGTGCATCACGACGGGCCGCAATCCAGACCGACGTGTCGACGACGATCACCGCCGCTGCCGATCCAGGGCGCGAACCTCGGCGGGGTCGAACTCGAAGTCGATGCGCCGAATCAGGGCCTTCAGGTCATCGAGACGGCTGCGACGCACCACCTCTTTCAAGGCGAAGACCACGGTATCGGTCTTCGACTTGAAACCGATGGCGTCCCGCGCCTCTTCCACCAGACCGGGCGGAATGTCCAGGGTCGTACGCATATGACAAAGCCTAAATCGTATGCCTATCCGGCGTCAATATGGCTCGCAGTCAGGCATATCGACATGGGTTGAGGCCAGGCCGCCGGGTCACTTCAGGCCAACGGCCATCGTGTAGATCAGGGGCTCGGTACCACTGTCCGGCTGCCGGACGACCTCGATGCGGTACTGCGACGCGCTGGCGAGGCGCCCGGTCCACACGCGCGTCCCGGCATCGGCGCGCGCATCCACGGCCTTGCCTGTCTTGGTGTCGACGATGCGCAGCAGAACGGTACGGCCCGGCACGCCCGAGAGCCGCGCGTCGACGAACACGCCCTGCTCGCCGTGGAATTCGTAGAGGTCGGTACCTCCCGGCACGAGCGTGCCGCTGACCTGTGTCGGCCTGCCCACCTTGAACGTCAGGTGTCGCGCCACGGCGACGCCAGGTGAACTGGACTGCGGCGACGAGGGAACCGTGAGCTGGGTGATCTTGAACCCGCCGCCCGCCGGAGCGATCGTCAGCGCACCTTCGAAGGTGAGGGCGCCGTTGCGGCTCGTCGTCACGCTGGCCGACTTCTGCCCGTCCGCCGGAACGCGTGCCCGCGCAATCACCGATTTCATGCCCGAGGTGATCAGCGACTCGTACAGCTTGACGAAGGCGCTGGTGTCGGCCACTGGAATCTGCAGAGTGCCCGCCCGCACTTCGAGCGGGTAGCTCACCATGCCGGCCACCGCCTGTCGATCATTGCGCGAAACCGCCTGCTGCAGGGCCGTGATGAACTGCGCCATGGAGGGGCCAGCGGCGGGTTGCCCGGCGCTCTGATTGGCGTCCGGCGGAGCGGTGAGGGACAGTACGAGCAGCAGAGCAATCATGTGGGCGACTCCTGCAAACATTCTGCCGTAGCGCGCGGGCCGTTCCGCAGGGCCGGCGCCCCGGAAGCCGTTCCGGTTCGGCTCGGCCGGACCTCCATTACACTAACCAGTTATGCGACTTCCCGCCCTCTTCGTCGCGGCCGCCATGCTCGCGTCCGCCTGTTCCAGCCCGGCGCCCGCTCCGAGCCAGACGCCCGCCGGCACCGCGGCGCCGGCTTCCGCGCCTGCCGCGCCTCCGGCCGACCGCAAGTACCTGCTCGAACGCGTCGACGATGCCGCCGTGGTGCAGTTGTATGCGGATGGCTTTCGGTCGCTGCCGCTCAAGGAGAAGACCTTGATCTGGCATCTCTACCAGGCGGCGCTCGCCGGGCGCGACATCTTCATCGATCAGAAGCACCGCAGCGCGCTCGAGATGCGTGGCGTGCTCGAGCAGATCGTGGCGAATTCCACGGGCGTGGATGCGGCGACGCTCGGGGAGGTGCAGCGCTACACCAAGCTGTTCTGGCTCAACAACGGCCCCTACAACAACCTCACGGCGCGGAAGTTCGTGCTGACGTGTGCACCGCAGGCCTTTGCCGCGGCGGCCAAAGCGGCGGCAGCCGCGGGCGCCACGTTCGTCACGCGCCCCGGCGAATCCGTGGACCAGATGCTCGCCCGGCTGCAGCCGATGTTCTTCGACCCCGCCGTCGATCCCATCGTCACCAACAAGAACCCCGGCCCGGGCAAGGACATCCTCCAGGCCAGCGCCAACAACCTGTACGCCGGCGTCGCGATGGCGGACTTGAAGGGCTTCACCGAGAAGTACGGCCTCAACTCGCGCCTGGTGAAGCGCGACGGGAAGCTGGTGGAAGAGGTCTACCGTGCGGACGGGATGTACGGAAAGCAGATCACCGAGATCATCAGGCACCTGGAGGCCGCGCAGCCGTTTGCGACCGAGCCGATGGCCAAGGCGCTGGCGGCCCTCGTCACGTTCTACAAGACGGGTGAAGTGGCCGACCGCGAGAAGTACGACATCGCGTGGGTCCAGGACAAGGCGTCGCCGGTGGACACCATCAACGGCTTCATCGAAGTCTACCTCGATCCCCGCGGCATCAAGGGCGGGTGGGAGGCCCTGGTCTACTACGTGAACCAGGAGAAGACCGCCCGTATCAAGAAGCTGGCGGAGAACGCGCAGTGGTTCGAGGACAACATGCCCTGGGACCCCAGGTACCGCAAGCCCAGCGTGCAGGGCATCGTCGCCAACGCCATCGACGTGGTGGTGGAGACTGGCGATTCCGGCCCCATCACGCCCATCGGCATCAACCTGCCGAACGACCAGGCCATCCGCGAGAAATTCGGCAGCAAGTCGGTGGCGCTGTCGAACGTCACCGAGGCCTACAACCTGTCGACCCCGGGCTCCATGCGCGGCGAGTTCTCGTGGTCGCCGGACGAAGTGGAGCGCGCGACCAGGCACGCGGAGTTCGCGGGCGAGCTCACCACCGACATGCACGAGGTGATCGGGCACGCGTCCGGCCGCCAGGCCGAGGGCCAGACGGCGCCGCCGCAGGAACTCATCAAGGAGCAGTTCTCGGCGCTCGAAGAAGGGCGTGCGGATCTCGTCGGCCTCTATTTCATCGCCGACAAGAAGCTGGTGGAGCTGGGCATCATCCCCGCTGCCGATCACGACGCGGTCGTGCGGGCGGAATACGAGGCGTACACCCGCAACGCGATCGTGCAGCTACGCCGGATCCGCGAGGGCACGCAGATCGAAGAAGACCACATGCGCAATCGCCAGATGATCGTTCGCTGGCTGATGGCGAACACCAAGGCGATCGAGGAGCGGACGCGCGACGGCAAGACCTATCTGGTGATGGCTGATCCGGCGGCGTTCCGCGACGGCGTGGGCAAGCTCCTGGCCGAGGTGCAGCGGATCAAGTCGAACGGCGACTACGCCGGCGCGAAGAAGCTGTTCGATGCCTACGGGGTGCACTTCGACGGCAAGCTGCGCGATCAGGTCGTGCAGCGCGTGGAGAAGCTGAATCTGCCCTCGTACAGCGGGTTCGTGCAACCAAAGCTCACCGCAGTCACCGGCCCCGACGGCAAGGTGACCGACGTGACCATCTCGTACCCGATGGACCTGACCACGCAGATGCTGGAGTACTCCGGCGTCAAGCGCGCCCGCTGACGATCGCGGGGCCGTCGACCGCGCACGCGCCTCGCGGGGCTGGAATGACCACCTTCTGGTTGAGCACCCACGTGGGCTACGCCTGCCGGCACACTGGCGTCTGCTGCTCGTCGCGCTGGCCCATTCCCATCGAACGGGATCGGGCGGCGCGCGTGCAGCGGGCCCTCGATTCCGGCTCCGTCCCGGTCCATTCGATCGACTGGCTCGAGGGCCATGCGCGGGCGCCGGAGGAGATGGCGGGCGTGCTCGCCCTTCAACCGTCTGGCGCCTGCATCTTCCATCACACCAAGGCTCGACCTGACGATGCCACCCGAGGCGGCTGCGGCATCCACGCCATGCGTCCCGTGTCCTGCGAGCACTTTCCGTTCGTCTGCGTGACCGACGCGCGCGGCGTGCACGTCACGCTCTCGCATTACTGCCCGACGGCGGCCGACCTGTTGTTCAGCGAGACCGCGCCGGTGACCATTGTCGAGGGGCCGCCAGTACTCGATGACAGCCGGCTTCCGGAAGGACTAGATGCGCGCGAAGCGCTTCCGCCCGTGGCGGTCGATCGCCCAGAGGCTGTGCCGGGGGCATGGCCGCCTGGCCGGCGTCGGGCCGCGCCGCGCCTGATGGACTGGGGCGAGGTCACGCGCTGGGAACGGGCGTTCATCACCATTCTGGCGGAGGACCGACGGATCCCAGAGCCACCCGACCTGCGGTTGTTCGACGATGCCGTCGCATCCGTGCCGCCGGAGCTGACCTGGCCGGCGCCGATCGACGACGGACTGCGGGTGTGGCACGAACGGGTGGCTCCGGTGTGGAGCCGGTGGACCCCGGTGGTGGGGCGTTACCTGGCCGCGCGGGCGCACGCCTCGTGGGCGATGTGTCTGGGCCGCGGCCCCGCGGACGTGGCGCACGCCGTGGCGGCCGCGCGAGCGGTGCTGCAGGTGGAGGCGGTCCGCGCATGTGCCGATCCCGCGGCTCTGTTGGACGCTGAGCGGTTGAAGGCCGCGATTCGCCGCGCCGATCTCCTGCTGGTGCACTATGCGGATCCTGGTCAGTGGTGGCGCAGCGAGCACGCGGAGACGAGCCTGCCGCCGACTCACGGCTGAATCGTCCGTCGACCGCTGCGCGTCCGAACCGATATGCGGTCACCATGTGCCGTCACGCCCGGTCCTGGCCAGCGCTCGGTGTGGGACTTCCCGCGTCCCCCGGCCATCGAACCCGTTCCCGATCGCGTGCTCATCGAGTTCGGCGGCCGCGTCATCGCCGACACCACCCGGGCCGTGCGCGTCTGCGAAACCGCCAGCCCGCCCACCTATTACCTTCCGATTGCCGACGTGATGCCCGGGGTGCTGTCGCCCTGTGCCGGCGAGTCGTTCTGCGAGTGGAAGGGTCGTGCCCGCTACTGGACCGTCTCCAGCGCCCAGCGTACGGCGCTTCGTGCGGCGTGGAGCTATCCGAATCCGACGCCGGCCTTTGCGGCGCTGTCCGACCGCGTGGCGTTCTATGCCGGTCGCATGGATGCGTGCCAGGTCGGGCCGCACCTGGTGGTACCGCAGCCTGGCGGGTTCTACGGCGGCTGGATCACGCCCGAGTTCACCGGTCCCTTCAAGGGCGAGCCCGGCACCACCCACTGGTAAGCAGGCACCGGAGATCGGACACCGGAGACCGGAGACCGGACACCGGACGCCGGGTACCGGATCCCGGACCCCCGATCCCGGTTCCCGTATGATGATCGCCATGACGAGACGTCTCGCGGTGTTCGCACTCCTCGTGCTCGCGGGCACCACCGCCATCGCCGTGCAGACCGGCGCCGCGCAGCGGCCCAGGCCGCCCGGCGCCGAGTTCTCGGGCCAGGCGTTCCGGTTCAACAAGATCCAGGAGGGGATCTATCACGCGGTGGGCTCCGGCGCGATGTCGGTCGGCTGCAACGCCACGATCATCGTCAACGACGAGGACGTGCTGATCGTGGATTCGCACAGCACGCCGGCCGCCGCCTGGGCGCTGGCGGAACAGGTGAAGACGGTCACCGACAAGCCGATCCGCTATGTGATCAACACGCACTTCCACTGGGACCACGCGCACGGCAACCAGCTGTACGGGCCGGGCGTGGAGATCATCGGCCACGAGTTCACGCGGCGGATGCTGGCCTCGGGCGAATCGATGCGCGGTCGTTCGTACGACATGTTCATCGGCGGCGTGCCCTCGCAGATCGCCCAGCTCGGCAAGCAGATCGAAGCCATGGCCGACGGCGCGCCGAAGGAGAAGCTGCGCGAGCAGCTGCGGATCCAGCAGCAGTACCGCGAAGCGACGGCGAGCGTGAAGCCGCAGCCGCCGACCATCACGCTCACCGACACGATGACGCTCCACCGGGGCGGGCGAGAGATCCGGCTGCTGTTCCTGGGGCGTGGACACACGGGCGGTGACGTGGTCGTACACCTGCCGAAGGAGCGCGTGGTGGCGACCGGCGACCTGTTGACCGCGGGGCCGTCGTATCTCGGCGACGCCTACCTCACCGACTGGAGCGCGACGCTGGATCGTCTGCGCGCGCTCGATTTCGACACCGTCCTGCCGGGCCACGGCGATGCGTTCCAGGGGAAGGCGAAGATCGATCACTTCCAGTCGTACCTCGAGGACTTCTGGCAGCAGGCCAGGTCGATGCACGACGCGGGTCTCAGCGCCGAAGAAGCGGCACGACGCATCGACCTGCGCTCGCATGCCTCGGACTATCCGACGCTGCGGGACATCGGCGTGCTCAATCATGGGGTCTACCGCGCCTACGATCAGCTCGACGGACGCATTCAGTAACCGCTCGCACTCCCGCCAGCGATCCCCCGGGGTTGAGAAGGACCGACGAACGTGAAGATCGCGACCTGGAACGTGAACGGCGTGCGCGCGCGGCAGGCCGACCTGCTGTCGTGGCTGTCCGCCGCTGCCCCGGATATCGTCTGCCTGCAGGAGATCAAGGCGTCGATCGACCAGCTGCCGTTCGAGCTGCGCGACGTGGACGGCTACTGGGCCATGTGGCATGGCCAGAAAGGCTACTCGGGGGTGGCGCTGCTGGTCTCGAAACAGCTGGCCGTGGTCGCGCCATCGCTCGAACATCCCGCCTTCGACTTCGAACAGCGCATCGCGACGGCAGACGTGCTCGTGGGAGGGACAACGATTACCGTGGCTTCGGTCTACGTCCCGAACGGCGGCAAGGACTACGAGGCCAAGCTGCGATTCCTGGCTGGCCTCGACACGTGGGCCGCGGATGTCGCCCGCGACGGCCGGCTGCTGCTGATCTGCGGGGATCTGAACGTGGCGCGCCACGAACGTGACGTTCACCCGAAGGAGCGCAAGCCGAATCAGATCGGCACGCGGCGGGACGAGCGCGAGGCGCTCGAGCACCTCATCTCACGCGACCTGGTCGACGTGGGCCGCGCGCTGGACCCCGACAACGACGACCTGTTCACGTGGTGGGCGCCGTGGCGCAATCTGAAGCAGCGCAACATCGGCTGGCGTATCGACTACGTGCTGGCGTCCAGTGCGCTGGCCGCGCGCGCGACCGCGGCCACCGTGCTCCGCGAAGTGGGCACCAGCGACCACGGCCCGGTGGTCGTCACGTTCGACGGGCCGGCGCCGCCGGCGGGCTGACCGCGCCTCACCGCGTTCCCGCCGGAGAGACGCTCCGATTCGCCCCAGCCGGCGTGATACCGGCGTCGTCAGCGCTTCACGTCGAGGGCGGGAGCCCCGTGAGGCCAGTGAACGATCAGGGTCACCGAGCCACCGACCGCAGAGCTGGCGGGCACGTTCAACAGGAATCTGCGGCCGTCGGGCGCGACATCGAACGTCCGGACGCTGACCCTCGTATCAAACAGCATGGACGTCGCGGCCAGCGCGTTCTGTCCCCTTCCCAGTGCCGGCGTGGCAGCGTGGATCTGCGATCCACGTCGGAAGAACAGCTCCTGGCCATTACGGCTCCACCGTGGATCGCTACCCCCGCCGCTCGACACGCGCTCGCGTGTGCCGGGCCCCGGGGAGCGATCCTGGACACGCTCCACATAGATATCCAGCTCACCGGACTCGTCCGAGGCGTACGCAATCCAGCGTCCGTCGGGCGAGACCGTCCCCTGAACATCGGCAAACGGCGTGGTCACCAGTGGCCGGGGTTCGCCCGTGCCCGTGGTCGGGACCAGCCACAGATCCTCGCGCGTGTTGGCCATGGTGCGTGTCACGATCAGCCCGCGGCCATCGGGCATCCAGTCGCCGATCCGCACGGGCTCGTCGAAGCGCACCAGGGTCTCCGCCGGCAGCACGGCGCCGGCCCCGCGCACCGTGACGGCATGTCCCGCAGTGACCCAGCCGACGCGAAGGCCGTCGGGCGACCATGCCGGTGTCTCGTCCGTGTCGATCGACAGGGACACACGCGTCGGCATCAGGCTCGAGCCGTCGAGCAGCACGACGTCCAGTGTCCGCAGCAGCGGCGCCAGGATCGTCGCGGCCACCCGCCGGCCGTCTGGAGCGATGCGCGCCTGCCAGATATCGCCGGGCGAGCCGAGGTTCCCCACGCGTTCGCCGGTGCGCGTGACCCAGACGAGCTCACGCAGCGCGGACACCGCCGCGCTGTAGATGAGCACGTCCGCCGTGGCGGTGGCGAGCAGCTGTCCCAGCGGACTGTAGCCGACGCTCACGCCCAGCACCGCGGCGCGGCCCGTCAGACGACCGCTCTCCACGTCCAGCGCCTGCGTGACCAGCGCACCGTCATTGGCATAGAGCAACTGCCCGTCGGCAACGATGCCGTTGGCGGCGCCACCGACCACGCGCCGCCGTGCCTCAGGAGCGGCAAGGGAGGTCAGCCAGATGCCTTGCCGCGCGGGCTGGCTGCTGCGCACGAAGAACAGCACGTGATCGCCGTCCGCCAGGAAGGCGGGGAAGAGATGCGCGACCTCACCTGCGCCGGCATCCACCGTCGTCAGCGCGCGTGTGGCACCGTTGGTTGTTCGCAGCGTCAACCCGCCTTCGGCGGCGACGACGAGATCCCCGCGCGTGTTCCAGCTGGCGCCGCGTGGCGCAGCCACGGGCAGCACATCGCTGCGCTGTCCGCTGTCGAGGTCCAGGCTCCTGAGCGTGCCGTCCGCGAAGTAGCCGATGCGTGCGCCGTCGGGCGACCAGAACGGCAGCACGCCACCGTCGGTGCCCGGCACCGCGGACAGGCTGCCTCCCTGCAGGTCCTGCAGCCACAGCTGCAGGCGACCGTCCTGCACCGACGGGAACAGCACGCGGCGGCCATCTGGCGCCAGGGCGAGTCCAAAGGGATAGTCGGGACCAGCGCCTGGTGCGGTGGCTTCCGGCACCGTCCAGGTGGCGCGCACAGGTGCCGGGCGTGCCGGGGGCACCTCGCGCAAGTGTCTCAGCGCCGGCACGGCCAGCGCGGCAAACGCCAGCGCGACCACGGTCCAGACGAGCCAGCGGCGCCATGGCCGTGCGCTATACTCGTCGCTCACGATCGATCCAGGAGGTTTCTACGCATGTCGATTCGTTCCTTCGTCATGGTGGCCACGATGGTCGTGGCGAGCATTCCCGCCGGCGCCGTCGCCATCGCACAAGAAGCGCCCGCACGCCGTCCCGATGTCATCTACGTGCCCACCCCCGAAGCCGTCGTCGAGGCCATGCTGCAGGTGGCCAACGTCGGCAAGGACGACATTGTCTACGACCTCGGGTGTGGCGATGGCCGGATTCCGGTGACCGCCGCCAAGAAGTATGGCGCGCGCGGGATCGGTATCGACATCGATCCGCAGCGCATCGCCGAAGCCAACGAGAACGTCAAGAAGAACAACGTTGGCGACCGCGTGAAGATCGTGCAGGGCGATTTGTTCCAGCAGGACCTGAGCGAGGCCACGGTGGTCACGCTCTACCTGCTGCCGTCGCTCAACGTGAAGCTGATGCCCAAGCTGATGAAGGAGCTGAAGCCCGGCACCCGGGTGGTCTCGCACGCATTCGACATGGGCGACTGGAAGCCCGAGAAGGAAATCGACGTCGAGGGCCGCAAGGTCTATTACTGGACGATCCCGAAGCGCTAGGTGACCCGCCGCGCATCCCTCGCGGCCGCCGCGGCTTCGTCGATCGTCGCGATTGCGCTCGCCGTCAGTGGAGGCCTCATGGTCTCCGTTGGCGGCGTTCGCATGTCTGCCCGATCACCGCGCGCGGCGGGCGTCGTGTCTCTCGTGCTGGCCCTGGCGTGGCTGGTGTCCGCGGCCCGGGCGCGTTCCGTCGTCCCCGACATCGTCTGGCTCTCGTCATCGATCGAGCGGCGCAGCCACGCGTGGCTGCTGACACTGGCGCTGCTGACGGGTGTGCTGGCCCTGGCATTCGGAACGAGGTCGCCCTCCGGCGCGGATGCGTCCGGCTACCTCAGTCAGGCCGCGTTGTGGGCCGGCCTCGAATGGCGCGTCAGCGACGTCCTGAGCGCGGATGCGAACTGGCCGCTGCGGGATGACCAGACGGCGCCGCTCGGGTGGCGCCCCGGCCTCGATGCGGGATGGCAGGTGCCGACCTATGCGCCCGGCCTTCCGCTGCTGATGGCGGTGCCTTTCGCCATGATGGGCAACGCCGGCGCAGCCGCCGTGGTCGCCCTGTCTGCCACGCTGGCGGTGTTCGCCGCCGGCGCCCTTGCGCGCGCGCTCGCCGGCGGCACGGCGGCACTCCTCGCGGCCGCCTTGATCGCCAGTTCGCCAACCTTCGTCTATCAATCGCTGCAGCCGATGAGCGACGTGCCGGTGACGGCCGCGTGGGTCGTGGCGTTCTGGATGATCGCCGCGGGCCGCTACGACTGGTCCGGCGTCGCCGTGGCGGTGGCGGTGTTGGTGCGCCCCAATCTGGCGCCGCTGGCCGCGATTCCCCTCATGTGGATGGTGTCGAGCGCGCCCGCGGCCCGTCGTGTCAGCCAGGCGCTGCGGTTCTCCGGGCCAGTGGCGCTTGCCGCGGCCGTCGTGGCCGGGCTCCAGTGGCGATGGTATGGATCCCCGCTCATGTCCGGCTATGGGTCCGCTGACGAGCTGTTCGCCCTTGCCAACGTCGCCCCCAATGCGCGGTTGTACGCCGCCTGGATGTGGGAGGCGGAGCCGGCGTTCGTCCTGACCGGTGCGGTGGCACTGTGCGCGGCGACCGGTTCACGTGTCTGGTCGGCACTGAACCGCCCGCACGGCAATGCCGCTGCGTCCACGTCAGCAGAGGTGGCGATCCGTCCGGCCAGCACAGCGCTGATCGTGTTCTCGTGTGGCGTGGTGGCCGCCTACCTGGTGTACGCCATCTTCGAACGCTGGTCGTACGTCCGCTTCCTGCTCCCCGCCATGGCTGCGACCTCCGTGCTGCTGGCGACGGCCATCGACCGCGCGATCGTGCGTGCGGCGCCACGCGCGCGTGGCCTGCTCGTCGCCGCAGCGGTCGTGACGCTCGTGGCGAGCGGCGTCACCGTAGCGCGACGCCTCGAGGTGTTTCAGGTAGCGGACGTCACGGCGCGGGCCGTCGCCGCGGGCGAGCAACTGCGGCGCGTCCTGCCTGCCAGCGCCGTGCTGATCGCCAGCGAGCAGAGCGGCAGCATGAGACACGAGACGGGCCGTCCCATCGTCCGCTGGGACACGCTCGACGGGAAGGCGTTGCACCAGGTGCTGGGCGCCCTGCACGCCCGTGGCCTCGAACCGTGGTGGGTGCTGGATCAGTGGGAAGAATCCGTCGTGCGCCGTCGATTTCCCGACGTCCCCGAAGCCGCGCTCGACTGGCTCCCACGGGTTGAGGGCGGCCCGCTGATGCGCACGCGCGCGTGGCGGGTGGCGGACCGCCCGGTCAAGTAGCAGCAGGCTGTCGCCGGTTACCCCGAAGCCCTGCCGGGCAGCAACGGTTCGGTGTCCAGCGTCTGCGGCCCCTGGTCGGTGCAGAGGGCGAACTTCGACGGATACATCGACACGCCCGCATACTCGCCCTTCTTGTTCACGATGTAGAAATTCAGGCCGAAGTTGGGGAGGCCCCGGGAGTTCAGCAGGCGCTTTTCCACCGTGTTCTTCTGCACGCGACGGAGCGCCTCCATCCCGGCGTCCTTCGGCGACTTGCCCATCCGCATCTGCTCGACGATGAGGAAGGAGCAGAGGTTGTAGAGGTTGGCTTCGCCACGGCCGGTGGAGCCGGCGGCCCCGACGTCGCCGTCCACATACAGCCCCGCGCCGAGAATCGGCGAGTCACCGACGCGGCCCGGGATCTTCCACGCCAGCCCACTGGTCGTCGTGACGCCGCACACCTCGCCCTTGCTGTTCACGCCGTCGCAGTTGATGGTGCCCCAGAAGTGATTGGGGTCGATCAGGCCATCGCGCACCATGGCGAGCCCCGCCATCATCATCGCGTCACCGCGCTTCTTCGGATCGAGGTAGTGCTCGGGATCGATGCGCCGCTTCCATTCGAGCCACAGTTTGCGCGAGGCCTCGGTGTTGAGATCGTCCTCGACCTTGAAGCCCATGTTGCGCGCGAACTCCTGCGCGCCCGTGCCGGTCAGGAGGTGGTGGTCGGTGTTCTCGAGCACGGCCTTGGCCACGAGCGACGGCGTGCGCACGCCTTCGAGCGCCGACACGCCGCCCGCGCGTCTGGTCGGCCCGTGCATGCAGCACGAATCGAGCTGCACCACGCCCTCCGCATTCGGCAACCCGCCGAAGCCCACGCTGGTGTCGGCGGGATCGAGCTCACAGAGGTTCACGCCGGCAACCAGTGCATCGAGCACATCGGCCCCGCCCGTGATCATGTCGAAGGCCAACTGCACGCCGGTCTTGGCGCCGCCGTTCTTGTAGACGTTGCCGTTGTCCGACGAGATGACGACCGGCTTGACCCCGGTCTGGACGGCGGGCGCCTGCCCGAACAGGGTGGCGGGGGCGGCAGCGGCGACACCGGCGGCGGTCGTGGTCTGGACGAACTGACGGCGGGTGAGTGTCTTGCGCATGGTGCTGGGCCTCCTGAACGGTCGCATGCTACCAGACCGGGCGATGAGGGTGAACCCGTCGGTTTGTCGCTACCGTCTAATAGAGGGAGGAGTCATGCAGAACCCGTGCATCGTCGTCGGCCAGAACGGCCGTCTCATCATCTGGGGAGAAAGTCATCCAGCCTGATGACTTATTCCGCCCGCAACGCCGCAGCTGGATTCGCTGCAGCCGCGCGCCGGGCGGGGATGACACTCGCCACTAGCAACACGACCCCGAGTACCGCGGCCGCCGCCAGGAACGACACGAGGTCCAGCGGCTGAACCCCCACGAGCAGCCCGCGCACGCCGATGGCCGCCCCTCCGGCCAGCAGCAGACCCACCGCCGATCCGGCCGCCGCCACCCTGGCGCCCTGAGCCAGCATCATCGACAGCACATTCCCGCGGGTGGCGCCCAGTGCCATGCGGACCGCGATCTCCCTGGTTCGCTGCACCGCCTGGAACGCCATCAGGCCATAGAGACCGAGCGCGGTGAGCAGCAGGCCGACCACACCAACGCCGCCTGCCACCGCCGCCGCCAGCCGCTGCGGCACCAGCCCGATGCCGGCCGCTTCCTCGAGTGTCCAGCTGGCGATGACCGGCAGCGCCGGGTCCACGCTCGCGACCAGCCGCGGTATTTCCTCGGCCACCTGACGGCCGGGCGCGTGCTTCACGTACAAATTGAGCTCCGTCATCGGTTGCTGCGCCAGCGGCACATAGATGAACGGACGCGGCGCCTCGGCCACCGTTCGATAGTGCGCGTTCCGTGCCACACCGACGATGGTGAGCGGCCGGTCGAAGACGTCACGCGTTCCCGGCGCCTGATAGATCACCTGGCCCACGGCCTCGCGCCCCGGCCATGCGAGTGCGGCGAAGGTCTCATTCACGATGGCGACAAACGGCCGCCCCTCGCGATCCGCGTCGGTGAAGCTGCGCCCCCCCACCAGCGTCATGCCGAGCGTCTGGAAGAAGCCGGGCGACACGACGTCCCAGTCGGCAGAGAAGCGCTCGTCGCCGCGCGCGCTGGTGTAGCCGGGCACGCGCAGGCCGCCGAGCCCGAGCCCCCCACCCTGCAGCGGGATCATCCGCGAGGTGGCCACGCTCTGCACGCCGCTCAGCGCACGCGTGCGTTCGAGGAGCGTATCCGCCAGCGCCACGGTGCGCTGGTCGCGATAGCCCGCCAGCGTGGTTTCGATGGTGAAGACACGCACGTTGGACATGTCGTAGCCGGTGTCGGTCTGCGCGGCGCTCTGCAGCGCGCGCACGAAGAGGCCCGTGGTGACCAGCAGCACCAGCGACAAAGCGACCTGCGCGCCCACCAGCAGATGGCGCAGCTGGAAGCGGCGGCGATCGCTGGTGCTGTGCTGCCCGTGCAGCGACTGCGCGAGGTCCACGCGCGTGGCGCGCAGCGCCGGGGCCAGCCCGAAGACCAGCGCGGTCAGCAATGCGCTGCCGGTCGCGAACACGAACATCCGCGCGTTTACCTCGAGATCGACGTGGATCGGCAGCGGCAGCGAGGGCATGAAGGACAGCAGGAGTCGAACCATCCACCAGGTCAGGAGCAGACTGGCGGCGGCCGCGGCCACGAACAGCACGAGTGTTTCCGCGAGCAGTTGCACGACCAGTTGCGCACGGCTGGCTCCTACCGCCAGGCGCGTGGCCATCTCGCGGCGGCGGCCCATGGCCCGCGCCAGCAGCATGCCCGCGACGTTCGTGCAGGCAATGGCCAGGACCATGCCGGTGAGCACGAACAGGATCCCCACGAAGGTCAGCACCGGCGTCCGGAACTCCCCGGGAATGCGTGCCGACGGCAACAGGGCCATCGACCAGCGACCGTAGGCGTCGGGATGCGCGCTCTTCAGCGGCGCGAGCAGGGCGTTCAGTTCGTCGCGCGCCTGCGTCATCGAGACGCCCGGTTTCAGGCGGGCCACGGCCAGATGCCAGACCGGGCCGTGCGCTGTGAGCAACTCGTTCCCGGCGCGTCCCGTGATGTGCGGTGCCATCGCAAAGGGCATCCACATGTCCGTGCCGGTGACGGTCGAGCCGCGAAAGCCGGGCTCCGCCACACCCACGACGGCGTACGGCCGCCCGTTCACGCGGATCGTGCTGCCGACCACATCCGGCGACTGGCCGAAGCGGCGCGTCCAGAAGGCATGTTCGAGCACCACGATCGGAGCCCCGTCGGGCACGACGTCTTCGTCCGCGCGGAAGAAGCGTCCGGCCGCGGGTCGGGTGCCGAGCACGTCGAAGTAATTGGCGGTGACGACCGCCGCATACGCGCGTTCGGACCCACCGCGCCCGTTGTCGAGGCTCACCGCGCTCGGGTCGAACCGGTAGCCGGCGATCCCGTCCAGCAGCCGTGCCTCCCGCAACACGAGCAGCGCCTGATAGCCGAAGTTGTCGAACCCCTGCCCGTCGGTGGCGCGCCCCACGTCGACCAGGCGAGACTCGTCCACCAACCCCGCTCGCGAGCGCAGGAACAGGGCGTCGGCCATGCTGAAGATGGTCGAGCTGGCGGCGATTCCGAGCGCCAGCGACGCGATCGACGTGATGGTGAACAGTGGGCTGTGCGCCAGCATGCGGACGGCGTGGCGGAGGGTGTTCAGGCCTGGCATGTGAGGATTCGACTGAAAGCCCCTCCGATTTGTTTCACGCCCGCCCCGTGAGAACAATCCCAGCCCATGTCCCCGACGTTCTGGACGACCGCATCGTGGAGGCTGGTCCCACCTCGCGCGGTACCTGATAATGATGAGGTGACTTCCTCCCAGACGCGCACGCCGTTCGTGCGCCTTGCGCTGTGGACCACCGCCCTCACTTACGCGCTGATTCTGGTGGGGAGCCTCGTGCGGGCGTCGGGCGCCGGCCTCGGGTGTCCCGACTGGCCGCGGTGCTTCGGATCGTGGATTCCGCCGTCCTCGGTCGAGGCCCTGCCGCCCCAGTTCGATCCGGCGCTCTTCAACCCCACCCTGATGTGGACCGAGTACCTGAACCGGCTGCTCGGCGTCACCGTGGGCTTCTTCATCCTGGCCGCCACCGTCTCCGCGTGGCGGCACCACCGGCGCGATCCACACATCCTGTGGCCGACGGTGGTCGCGCTCGTGTTGACCGGCTACGAGGGGTGGCTCGGCGGGCGCGTCGTCGCGCACGAACTGGCGCCTTGGATCGTCACGGCGCACCTCGTGGTCGCCATCATCATCGTGCTGCTGCTGCTGTACGCCACCGTCTACGCCATCTATCGCCGCCCCGCGCTCGTCAGCGGACGTACCGTGGCGACCGATGACGAAGCGGAGGGCCCGCCGCGCACCACCCTCATCGCCACCGTGGCCGTCATGATTCTGGTCACGCTGGCGCAGGTCGCCGTCGGCACGCAGGTGCGCGGCAACGTCGACGATGCGCTCGACGCCGGCGTGGCGAGGCCACAGGCGCTGGCAAAAGTGGGGACGTTCGACAGCGTGCACCGCACGTCGGCGCTGGCCGTGATGTCGCTCGCCCTCATCGCCTTGCTGGTGGTGTGGTCGAAGCACCCGCGCGAGAAGGTGATCGCACAGTGGACCTACGCGGTCGTCGCCCTGGCGGCGGCGCAGATCGTGCTCGGGGTGATGCTGGCCTACGTCGCGCTCTCGCCTCCGTACCAGGTGCTGCACCTGACCGTGGCCAGCCTGTTGATGGGCGCCCAGATGGTGCAATTGCTCGTGGCCTGGTGGGAGTAGAATCCCGGCGGTTCTCGGTGCACGACGGGGGAGGAGCCATGACTCGAGTGTGGAGCACGACCATTGCCGGTGTGTCACTCGCGTGCGCAGTGGCGTGTGGGAGCCCGACGCCAGCGTCGGCTCCGCAGAGCGCCGTTGCGGACCACGCCGGGCACGGCGCGGCCGCCGCCCCTGACGCCGCCCGCACGACGCTGCTCGGCAACCTCGGCACCTATACCCGCCCGATCCGCACGACGAATCCAGAGGCCCAGCAGTTCTTCGACGAGGGGCTGACGCTGCTGTACGGCTTCAACCACGACGAGTCGTTCCGATCGTTCGCGCGCTCGGCGGCACTCGACGACCGCGCCCCGATGCCGCACTGGGGCATGGCGCTGGCGCTCGGCACGAACATCAACGACCCCGCCCCGGCCGAACGCCTGGCCAAGGCGTACACGCACCTTGCTGCCGCTCAGGCACGCGCAGCCAATGGCAGTCCCGTCGAGCAGGCGTTGATCGCGGCGTTGTCGAAGCGCTATGTCAACACTCCCACGGGCGATCAGGCGCCGCGCGAGCAGGCGTACTCCGACGCGATGAGCGAGGTATCGAAGGCGTATCCCGATGATCCCGATGCGGCCACGCTCTACGCCGAGAGCCTGATGAACCTGCGCCCGTGGCGGTTGTACGACGCGAAGGGGACGCCAGCGCCGGGGACGGAGACGATCGTCGCCACGCTCGAGCGGGTGATGGCGTCGCACCCCGATCATCCCGGGGCCAACCACTATTACATCCACGCCGTGGAGGCGTCGAACACGCCCGATCGCGCGACACGGCAGGCCGAGCGGCTGGAGACCCTGGTGCCGGGGGCGGGGCACCTGGTCCACATGCCCGCGCACATCTACATCCGCACTGGGCAGTACGCGCGGTCGGCGAAGAGTAACGCCGATGCGGCGCGCGTGGACGAGGGCTACTTCAAGGTGGCGGGTCAGCAGGGGATGTATCCCGCGATGTATTACGGGCACAACCTGCAGTTCCAGTCGGCCGCGGCAATGTTCGCTGGTCGCTTCGCCGAGGCCCGCGAAGCCGCGCGGCAAACCGTGGCGCTCGTCGATCCGATCGGCGACGCCTCGCCCATGCTGGAGCCGTACGCGCTGCAGGAAGGGTCCGTGCTGCTGCGATTCGGCCGGTGGGACGAGGTGCTGACGCTGAAGGCACCGGCGCCGACACGCACCGTGCAAACGGCGCTCTACCACTTCATGCGCGGCGCCGCCTACGCCGGACAACGCAAGGTCGTGGAGGCAACCCGCGAGCAGCAGGCGCTGCTCGAGGCCGCGTCGCGGGTGCCAGCCGATGTGATGATCAGCGCCACGAATGCGGGCCGCGCCTTGCTCGAGGTGGCCGCCGCGGATCTCGAGGGTCGTATCGCTGGAGCGCGCGGCGACGGGGCCGCGGCTGTAGCCGCGTTCACCACAGCGGTGGCTGCCGAAGATCGCCTCAACTACAACGAACCGCCCGACTGGCTGCTCACCGAGCGCGAGCGGCTGGGCGCGGAACTGCTGGCGCAGGGACGGGCGGCGGACGCTGAGCTGGTCTTCCGCGCGGACCTCGAGCGCAATGTCGGCAATCCGCGGTCGCTCTTCGGATTGTGGAAGAGCCTCGACGCGCAGAAGAAGCCAACTGCGGCCGAAGCGCGGCGCGCGTTCGAAACCGCCTTCGCCGGCGCGGACGTGGTGCTCGAAGCGGACCTGCACGGCCGCGGCGCGGCCGCCACGGCCAGTGGTCCGGCGAAGTAGCGCCTGGAGTGGCTCCCCTCTTCGCCGCGTATCTCGCCGTCACGGCGGTGCTCGTCGTCACGCCCGGCTCGACCACAGCCGTCGTCGTTCGGAACACTCTGGCGGGAGGGCACCGCGCCGGAGTCGTCGCGGCCCTTGGTGCGGCATTGGCCAACAGCACGCACGCCACACTTGCCGGCCTTGGCCTGTGGGTGCTGGTTGGCCGATGGCCCGCGCTGCTCGACGCGATTCGTGTGGCGGGCGCCGCCTATCTGGCGTGGCTGGGTCTCCGAAGCCTGGCGCGCGTGTGGCCGCGCCCTCGACCCGCGAGCGTGGCGCGTTCGGCCAAAGATGCGCCTGCCGTCCAGCACCGGTCCAGTTTCGTGGAAGGCCTGACGGTGAACCTGCTGAACCCGGCGATCATCAGCTTCTATCTCGCCGTGGTGCCGACCTTCGTGCCGCCGTCACCGCCGCGCGGGTATTTCGCCATGCTCGCGGCATCGCACGTCGTCATGGCCCTCGCCTGTCACTGCGGGTGGGTCTATGCCTTTCACACCTTGCGTCTGATCTTCGCCAGGCCGGTGGTGCAACGCACGCTCGAGCTGGTGACGGCCGCGGCCATGCTCTGGCTGTCGTCGCGGGTGCTGAGTCAGATCTAGCCCGGGAAGAACAGGCGGGTACTGGCACGTGCCGCCGCTAAACTGGGACCATGCTTGAGGATGTGCAGCACGCCATCGAAGCTCTGCCGCGAGACGAGCCCCTCATCGTGCTCGCCGACTTCGATGGCACGCTGGCGGAGTTCCACTCCAACCCATCAGCCCCGATGCTGACCGACGTGCGCCGCGAATGGCTGAGAGACATCGCCGCGCAGAGCCTGACCTTCGCGGGTATCGTCAGCGGGCGGCGTGTCGCAGACCTGCGTCGGCGCGCCCCGCTGCCGCCTCATGGCTATTACGCCGGACTGCACGGCATGGAGATCGAGACCGGGGACCGGCGCTGGCAGCATCCCGATCTCGAGATGGCTCGGGCGCACGTGCAGGAGCTGATCCCGCTGCTGGACGAGGTGGTCGACCGGTTTCCCGGCGCGATCCTCGAAGACAAAGGCGTGTCCGTCGCGGTGCACGCGCGCGCGGTGGCGTACGACTGCCGTGGCGCCGCCCTCGACCTGGCGGATGCCTGCGCGGCGCCGTGGCTCGCCAACGGGCGACTCCGTCGGCTGGAAGGCAAGCTCGTGGTCGAGTACCTCCCCAACACGGCGTGTCACAAGGGTGATGCCGTCGAATGGATCGCTCGCGACGTGGCCGAGAAGACCGGTCAAGATGCGTGGGTCGTCTTTCTCGGAGACGATGTGACGGATGAAGATGCGTTCCGCGTGATTGACCGCGGGCTGGGCGTCCTGGTGGGGGCGAGACCCACGGCCGCGACGCATCAGCTTGACGGCATCGCAGATGTCGATACCCTTCTGAGATGGCTGACCGCCCGGAAATGAGGCGCAATCGCACCTTGGTGCAGTGTCGAACGGTCGGGCTGCATGCAAAAATAGCGGTATGGCCCTACTGTCCCGTCCCGCGGTCCTGGCGTTTGGCAGCGCCGCCCTCCTGATTTTGTCCGCCCCCGTGTTCGCGCAAACCCCTCCGGCCGCACAGACTCCGCCGGCCGCTCCGGCCGCCCCGCCTCCGCCTCCTCCGGGCTGGACGGGGTCGTTTGGCGCCGGCCTGGCCCTCACGCAGGGCAACAGCGACACGTCCACCGTCAACGTCGCGTATGACGTGAAGCGCGATACCGGCTCCAATGTGCTGTTCAAGAGCGCCGGCCTCTACATCCGCGGCGAGTCCGAAGGCGCCCTCACGACCGACCGCCTGGCGTTCGACGCGCGGGTCGAACGCAAGCTGAATGCGCGCACCTCCTTCTACGGCGCGGTGCAGTACCTGAGCGACGAGTTCAAGCAGATCGACTACCTGGTGTCGCCCACGGTCGGCATCGCGCAGCAGCTGGTGAAGACGGACCGCACCGAGTTCGCGGTCGATGCCGGCGTCGGCATGGTGTGGGAAAAGAACCCCGGCTTCGAGGTGAAGACGGATGGCGCGCTCACCGCCGGCCAGAATTTCAAGCACAAGCTGACGGAGACGGCGGAGATCACGCAGCGCACGTCGGCGCTGTGGAAGATGGACGACTTCGACGACGGGCTGTATATCTTCGGCCTCGGCCTGGCGGCGAACATCACCGCACAGACCCAGCTGAAAGCGGAGCTCCTCGACACCTTCAAGAACAAGCCGCCCACGGCGGACGTGAAGAAGAACGACGTGGCGATCCTGCTGTCGTTCGTTTACAAGTACTAGAGATCTGGTGATTTCGTGAGGTGGTGAGCTCACTACCTCACGAGGTCGTCAGACTTTCGCGATCATCCTCAAGTGTCCGAGGTGATGACGCCCGTGCCACGCGTACATCTGCAGGAGCCAGTCCACGGTGATGGCCCCGTGCTGCGGATGCAGCGCGGGGCGGGCGAAGTCGTCGGGCCCGAGCGAGGCCAGCAGCACGTAGAGCCGCCGGTGCAGGCCCTCCAGGATCGCCGCTGACACCGACGGCGGCTCCGTCTTCGCGTCCGGCAGCTCCGCCCACACGCTCTCCTCGTACGGCTTCACGACCGGTCCGCTCTCGGTGAGCGCGAGACGAAAGCGGACGTACGCGTTGATGTGGCTGTCGGCGACGTGGTGCACGACCTGCCGACCCGTCCAGCCCCCCTCGCGATAGGGGGTGTCGATCCGGTCGGCCGGGATGGCCTCCAGCGCCGCACGCAGTTCGGTCGGGAAGCTGCCAATCGCCGCCACCCAGGCGGCGCGCTTCGCGGGCGTGGTTTCGGGGTCGTACGTGAACCGGCCGGTGGGGTAACGAGGGTCCATGGCGCGGATCATACGGCGAACCCCCGAGCCAACCAATTCCCCGGCGTTTCGTCCAAGTCAGCAGGCATGCATCAAGGCGACCGGACTGCTGTGGCCCATGCACAGAACGGCGACAGCGACGCGTTTCGGTCGCTGGTCGAGCATCACAGCCGCTATCTGTTCAGCGTGGCGAACCGTCTGACCGGCAGCGCCGCCGACGCGGAAGATGTGGTCCAGGAGGCCTGGCTCAAGGCCCATCGCCAGCTCGGCGGGTTCGAGGCCCGGGCGGACGTGCGCACCTGGCTGCACCGCATCACGGTGAACTGCGCCATCGATTTCATCCGCGCCCGGCGGCACCGCGAGGATGCCCACGATCCCGCGGACCTCGAGCAAGGACCGCTCAGCGAACGCGGCGCCGACGGGCAGGTCACACCGCTGCGGCTTGCTCAGAGCGGCGAGATCCGCCAGCGGGTCGGCGAGGCACTGGGACGGCTGACCGGTCTGGAGCGCGCCGCCTTCACGCTGCGCCACATGGAAGGCATGTCGATCGACGAGGTGGGGGCGGCCCTGGGCCTCAAGGCGAGCGCCACCAAGCACAGCATCTTCCGCGCGGTGCGCAAGATGCGGCAGGCGCTCGAGCCCCTGGTGGACGAGAGAGGAACGCGTTGCTCATGACGGGACATCCGCACACACGACACCTGACGGCCGACGAACTGGTGCTCGTCTACTTCGACGAGTTCACCGACCGCCGCGGCGCCGAGGCGCACCTCGCGCTCTGCGAGTCGTGCCGGCGCGATCTCGCCAGCCTTGGCGACACCCTCGCCCTGGTGGCGGATCACCAGGACGTGGCCGCGCCGGAGGGCTTCGAGCGGGTGATGTGGGCACGGATTCAGCGCGAAGTGGAAGGCCCGACGCCGGGCGGCTGGCGCCACTGGTTCGCGCTTCGCCGCCTGGCGCTGGCGGCGGGCGTGGCGTCCATCGCGATCGCCGCGTTCGTGGCTGGCCGTTGGACCACGGTCCCGGAGCCCGCGCCGGACAGTCCGATCGTGGCGGACGGGACAGAGCTGGCGCCGGAGCGCGTGCTGCTGGGTGCTGCCGGCGAACACCTCGACCGATCGCAGCGGGTGCTGGTCGAACTGCTCAATGCCGAGCCCGACGGCCCGATGACGGTCTCCGAGCGCGAGCGCGCGGCCGATCTGGTGGCAGCCAGCCGTCTCATCCGGCAGTCGGCCTCAGACGCCGGAGAAACCGCACTGGCCGACGTGCTGGGCGATCTGGAACGCGTGCTCATGGAGCTGGCCAATGGCACCGACGACGACACGGCGGCGGAGCTGCGGCAGCTTCGCCAGCGGATCGAGTCGCGCGGCATCCTCTTCCGGATGCGGGTGGTCGGGTCGGACATGCGCGAGCGCGAGAAGGCGAGCGGGCCGCCGGTGTCATGAGACCGGCAGACGGAAACCGGAAACCGGGTACCGGTAACGGCAGATGAAGTTCAGCGGACGAGGTATGCGATGAGCGTGTCGAAGACAGTGGCAGCAGGCGCCTTGGCGATGGTGCTGGGGACCGGGTCCCTGGTGGCCGCGGCCCAGTCAGACCCGGTTCAGGATCGCCGCAACGGCCAGCAGATGGCCCTCGCGGAACAGGGGTTGGCCCGTGCCGAGCCGCGCCGCGAGCAGGCCGGGGACCGGCGGCAGCGTGACGAGGATCGCCGCCAGCAGGGCGAAGATCGTCGCCAGCGCGCGGACGATCGTTACGAGGCGGCGCAGGATGCGCTCGAGAACGGTGAATGGCTGCGGGCGGCGCAGGGATTCCGCGATGCCGCCGCCGCCAATCCCGCGCGCGCCGATGCGGCGACCTACTGGCTGGCGTACGCGCAAAGCCGGCTCGGCCAGCATGCCGACGCGCTCTCCACCCTGAGCGAACTGACCAAGGCCTACCCGTCGAGCCGGTGGCTGGGCGATGCCCGCGCGCTCGAGATCGAGGTCCGCCGCAATATCGGGCAGCCGGTGCGCCCCGAAGCCGAGGCCGACGAGGAGCTGAAGCTGCTGGCCATCCAGGGCCTCCAGCATTCGGATCCCGCGCAGGCGGTTCCCATGCTCCAGAAGTTCCTGCAGGGCAGCCAGTCGCCCAGGCTCAAGCAACGCGCCTTGTTCGTGCTGGCCCAGAGCTCATCACCCGAAGCCCGCGTCGTCATCACGGGCATCGCCCGCGGCGGGAGCAACCCGGACCTGCAGCGGAAAGCCATCCAGTACCTCGGCATGACCGGCCGCGCGGACAATCGCCAGGTGCTGGCGGAGATCTACGCCGCTTCCAGCGACGTCGACGTGAAGCGCCAGATCCTCCGCGCTTACATGGTGGCGGGCGATCGTGCGCGGGTGCTGACGGCCGCGACCGGCGAGCCGTTGCCAGCCTTGCGAGAAGAGGCCGTACGGCAACTCGGCGTGATGGGCGCCCGCGAGGAGCTGTGGCAGCTGTATCAGAAGGAGAGCGCCGTTGAAGTGAAGCGGCAGATCGTGCAGGCGCTGTTCGTCGGTGGCGACGCCGCGCGCCTGATTGAACTTGCCACCACCGAAACGAACGCCGACCTGCGCCGCACCGCGGTTCGCCATCTTGGCACGATGAGCGCGTCGAAGACGGGCGATGCGCTGGTCAGCCTCTACCAGAAGGAAAAAGACGCCGCCATCCGGCGCACGGTGGTGCAGGCGCTGTTCGTGCAGGGCAATGCCGAATCGCTGGTGGCCATCGCGCGAAAAGAGACCGATCTCCAGGCGAGGAAGGACCTCGTGGAGAAGCTCTCGATGATGAAGTCCAAGGCAGCGACGGACTACCTCCTGGAGATTCTCGGGAAGTAGCGAGGACGGCAGACGGCGACCGGCAGACGGCAGAAGGAGGGCAGGCGAGATGCTGAACTGGCGAACGGTGGTGCTCGTGACGTCCCTGGCCTCGCCTGCCGCGGCGCAGCCTCCTCAGCTGACCAACGCGCAGGTGCAGGTGCAGGCCGCGGGCGGTGAACTGGTGCGCGTGTTCGAGGCGCGCCGGGCATCGATGGTGGGCCCCGCCTGGATCGGCTATGCGGTGCCCCTCCTCCACGGCGACCGAGTCGTCTGCGACTGGAACGACGGACGCTCCGCATCCGCGAGCACCGTGGTGAAGCTCGAGGGCGGCGACTCACTGCACGTGCTGTATCGAATCGAACAGGGAGCGGTGGTGCGGATCCGGATCTTCTCGGAAGGCTGTGGCATCGATGCCGGCGGCCGGTCTGTCGTGTGGCTCACGGACGTCCGCCCCGCGCAGAGCGTCGCGTTGCTCACCCAGTACACCGGAGACGCCGCCCGTCGCGTGGCCGATGGCGCCCTGGCGGCGCTCTCGCTGCACGCCGAGCCGCGGGCCGACACGGCCCTGCTGACCGCCGCGCGAGAGGGAGCCACGCCGCACCTGCGGGGACAGGCGCTGTTCTGGGTGGCCCAGCGGGCGGGCGATCGCGCCATCCCCGCGATCGCCCAGGCCATCGATCGCGATCCGGACACCCAGGTGAAGAAGAAAGCCGTGTTCGCGCTCAGCCAGCTACCTTCGGGTGAAGGCGTGCCACGCCTCATCGACGTGGCCGAACACCATTCCAACCCAGCCGTTCGTCGTCAGGCGATGTTCTGGCTGGGACAGTCGCGGGATGCGCGGGCCCTGGCGTTCTTCGAGCGCATCCTGCTGAAATGACGCCTTCCAACCTCCGGCCCACGTGAACCATCCAAGTGCGCGAGGTTCATGATGCGCGCACTGCTCACCACGCTGGCCGTCACCACGCTCTTCATCACGACCCTGTTGGTCACGACTCCTCGCGCCGTCGTGGTGCCATGGACCGGCGCCGCGCAGCAGGCGCCACGCGCCCTGTCCGGCGACTGGACGGCCGACACCAGGCAGAGCTGGGCCGGCGACGATGGGCAGCTGCGCGTGCAGTTCAACCTGCGAACCGAGACTGGCGAGAGCCGGTGGGGCTTCGGCATCCGCGCCGGAGAGCTGCAGGGCCTGCCGCCTGCCGCGTTCAGCGGGGCGGCCAGCGACGTGCGCTTTTCGTGGGCGCGCGAAGCCGGCACCTTCCGCTTTGCCGGGTCGTTCGACAGTGGGCGAGGATCGGGGCGCTACACGTTCGAGCCGAACCCCACCTTCCTGTCGACAATGGGCACGCTCGGCTACAAGACGCTGTCGGGCGAGGACGCAGTGCGGCTCGCCGTGATCGACGTCACGACCGCATACGTTCGCGAGCTGGGGCAGGCCGGGTATCGCGACCTGCCCCTCGAGCAGCTGACGCGCATGCGCATTCATCGCGTGATGCCTGAATACATCCGCGAGCTGAAAGCGCTGGGCTACTCGGCGCCAGGGGCCGAGCAGCTGGTGAAGATGCGCATCCACGGCGTGGAGCCGGAGTACATCCGGCAGCTGGGCGCGCTGGGCTACGCCGCGCTGGATACCGAGGAATTGGTGAAGATGCGCATTCACCGCGTCGAGCCGGAGTTCATCCGTGGGCTTCGGACCCGCGGTTATGGCGGCCTGACCACGGAAGATCTGATCAAGCTGCGCATCCACAAGGTGAACCTGGACGACATCGATCAGTACAAGGCGCTGGGGTTCGGCGGGCTCGGCACCGAGGAGCTGGTCCGGTTCCGCATCCACAAGGTCACGCCGGCGTTCGTCCGAGAGATGCGAGACGTCGGCTTCGCCTCCGTGACGGAGGAGCAGCTCGTGCGGATGCGCATCCACAAGGTGGACGCGCAGTTCGTGCGGGATGCCCGCGCCGATGGCTATGCGATGACGACCCCATCAGACGCCGTGGACCTGGCGATTCGCGGCCCACGCTACACGAGGGCAAGGAAACAGAAGTAGGAGAATCGGCAGACGGCAGACGGCAGACGGCAAGAGACAGACGAGGGCCCTGGGGCGATAGAATCCCGGGATGGCGAAGCACTCTCTTCGAAGCCTCCCGATTCTCGCACTGCTGTTGGCTCTTGCCGCTGGGCCCGCCGCGGCGCAATCCGCCCAGACCGCCGCGCCGGCGGTCCAGACGCCCGCACAGTTCTTCGGCTTCACCATCGGCGCCGATGGCGAGCTCGCGCGTTACCCACGGGTGCTCGAATACTTCTCGCTGCTGGCGAAGCAGACCGATCGCCTCAAGTTCGAGGTCATCGGCAAGACGACGATGGGCAACGATTACGCGTTGCTGCGGATCAGCTCGCCGCAGAACCTCGCGAAGTTCGATCGTCTCGTGGAGATCAACCGTCGTCTCGCCGATCCCCGCGGCCTGTCGGAGGCCGAGGCCCAGGCGCTGGCCGCCGAGGGCAAACCGTTCTATCTGGTCTACGCCACCATCCACTCCACCGAGGTCTCGAATGGCCAGGCCATCCTCACCATCGTGCACCGGCTGGCCACCGAGAACTCACCGTTCATCAAGGAGATTCTCGACAACTCGGTGATCCTGATGGTGCCGTCGCAGAATCCCGACGGGCAGCACCTGGTGATCGATCACTGGTACAAGACGAAGGGCACGAAGAACGCGCGCGTCTATCCGGACCTGTACCACAAGTACGTCGGCCACGATGACAACCGCGAC
>Ga0105103_10000099_pt1 | contig 43740 bp, 46 predicted proteins | sample PPLLaktember2015_2_FD_79107 | JGI IMG/M metagenome (GOLD analysis project Ga0105103, IMG submission 79107) | Freshwater sediment microbial communities from Prairie Pothole Lake near Jamestown, North Dakota, USA - PPLs Lake P7 Core (6) Depth... | ecosystem: Environmental > Aquatic > Freshwater >...
ATGTGAGATGTGAGATGGTAAATGGGATACGGCAATCAACAATCACAAATCGAAGATCGTAAATCCTCACGTCTTCTCGACCACCACCGCCGTTCCGTACGCCAGCACTTCGGTGACGCCGGCGGCGATCTCGGTGGCATCATAACGGAACGCGATGATGGCATTCGCGCCTAGTTCCTGCGCATGCTGGATCATCAATTCGTATGCGTCGCGGCGGGTCTGTTCGCACAACTCGGTGTACAGGCTGATGTTCCCGCCGAATAGGATCTGGATGCCGGCGCCGATGTTTCCGATGAGCGACCGGGAACGGACGACGATCCCGCGGACAACGCCGAGATTCCGGATCACGCGGAATCCGTACAGTTCGATGTTCGTGGTGACAAGGGAATGGTCCATGCGTTGATCCTCCTGCTCACACGTGTCAGCGGAGCATTCGTTGAACGACAGTGTGATAGTCCTGCACTTGCTGTTGGTAGATGTCCCCGGTTCCGGGCCCGCGAAACCCGACATGGAGTTCCCGTACGCGTCCAGAACGATCGATGAACAGCGTGGTGGGGTATGCACCGAAATCGTCGAGATATGCGTGCAGCTGTGAAGCAGTGTACTTCTCGTTCGTGCTTCCGCAGAAAAGAACCGTGAACGTGATGCCGTAGCGATCCTTATACAGCGCAAGATTCTTCCGGCCGAGAGCAGGATCGTCGCTGATCTCGAAAGAGAGCGCGACGACCTCAAAGCCTTGCGGGCCATACGTGCGATAGAGATCCTGAAGCAGCGGCGCAGCATCCATGCAGTTGTGGCACCATGTCCCCATGATGTCGATCAGGAGTGCCTTCCCCTTGAATCGCTCGTCCGTGCTGCGGACGGTATCGCCGTTGATCGTGATCCCGGAGAACGGGAAAGGCTGCTTCGGACGCTTCACCCTCGTCTGCGGTCCCCCGAGGACGGCGGCGCTCCCCTTCGGCCTCGGCTCCAGCAGAAACGCCTGCGGTCGACCGCTTCGACCGTAGAGCAGGGCGCGCCAGGCAAGCGCATCCCGCCGCAATTCGAGGACGGAAGCTTGCCATCCGGTGAATCGGCTGAGGGTGACGTTGTCTCCGTCCTGCGTCCCTGCAAACAATCCAAGATCGCCATCCGCCGCGATGATCGTCCCGAAGACCGAATCGCCCCGCGTCCAGAAGGTTGCGGTCTGCGTCGTGTCGATTCCGTCCTTGCTCTCCTGGAACACTCGGTATGTGCCGACGAGTGCGTATGCGTGAGGTGTATCTTGGTCGGACGGTGAAACGATTCTCGACGTCGGTGACGCCTCGAATGCGTTCTTCGCCGTGTCCTTGCGGTAGCGGTAGAAATTTCCTCGCCAGGTCGTGCCGTCCCAGATTCCGAGCATGGCAGAACGATACTCGGAGAAGATGAATGCCAGGGAATCGCCGCTGTGTCGGATCTCGGGAATGGCCGTTCGTTCGTCCCCGTTCACGAAGAATCCGGTCGCCTGTTCGTCTGCGAGGTTGAGCGTGAAGTGAAACGGGAGTTGCTTGCCGTCGACAAGCGTCATCGTTCCGGTCCATGTTGCATTGGGGGGAAGCGGCTCGCTGCATCCGGCGAAGAGGAACAAGAACAGGGGGACAATGAATGAGGAGCGGATCGGGAAGCGCATATCAGAAGAGTCCGGGATGTTTGCCGCTGCCGAAAATGGAGAGGAAGAGGATGAGGAGGAGCAGCAGCGTTTGGACGAGATAGTAGGTTGTCAGGTTCTTCTCGAGCACGCGCAATGTCTGCTCGGATCCCTCAGGTGCTTGCCCGGCGATCATCGTATCGACGAGCCGTGAGCGCCGCCGGCTGATGATGGGTCCAAAGACAACCCCGTTGACGACCATGAAGGCGAACAGGATGACCTTCGCCATCAGCCATCCTTGCGAATGCCAGATCATCGGGTTCGTCGGATAAACGCTGACGATGTTGATGATGCCGGTGACGAGCAGGATGAGGGCCGCGATCGGCGACAGGAGACCGATGGCCCGGCCTGCGCGCAAGAGGATCCGCTTGAACGTCAGGTCCTTCTCCCGCCGGCTTCGACGTTCGATCATCCACCCGCCGAGGAGGGCGGTGACGAGAAAGCCGAAGCCGAGCAGATGGAGCAGGAAATTGAACGACCCGGTCATTTCTTTTCCTGAACGAGATCGCCGGCCTTCAGGTCCGTTCCCGCAAGGATCTTTGCCTTCGCCGCTTTTCCCTTCAGCGCGTCCTCGAGGACCTTGATATGTCCGACCTGCGTCTCCTCCGAGCCGAGCGACAATCCTGTATCAGGATCCTTGATCTCTTCCCCCTTCCGCATGATGACGAATTCCATGCCCGGCTTCACGTTCCCCTCAGAACCCGGCTTCATCAGAAGCGTTCCGTCGGCGTTGACCTTCAGGATCTTTCCCGACCAGGGGATGCTCGCCATGTTCTCCGTGATGAGTTCGACCACTCCGTCGACGGCTTGACGCGTGGCTTTGCCGATATCGGTATCATCCCAGTTGTTCGTGTTGCTGAAATCGACCTGTTGGAGGTCCACGGAGAAGCCGGTCGACGATTCAGAGCCCTCTTCCGTTTCGGCGGCGATGATCTCGCCGGTGTTGGTGTTCACCAGGCGGATGTCGACGACGCAGCGTGCGACCTTCTTCGTGATGCTTCCGCCGAACAAAGAGGTGGCGCCGCCAATGCTGCTCTGCTTGGTGCCGAATTCCGTAACGGAACCGACGACGAAGAGCTCAACGCCGAGGAGTTGGCCGACCTTTGGAGCGGTCTCCGGCGTGACCATGAAGGATTGTCCGAATTGCTGTTCCTGGATGACCCGTTCGATCTCCTGGCGTTCGATGGTCATGAACTTCCCGGATTTCACCAGTGCCGTGATGAGCATGTCTGCGACTCCTTCGCCGAGGGAGTGATACCCGCTCCCGGTTCGGTCGTTGAAGCGCGCGACCGCGACTCGTTTCTTCAATTGGGCGTCGGCGGCGGCGAGAATGAGGAGTGAGAGCACGGTGACACACAGAACACGTGCGAGTTTCATGAGGGATCCTTTCAGAGAGAATAATGGAGGATGATTCTCGTGGACATGGGAGTGCCCTATCTTCTCGAAAAATCAACCGAATGTCAATGGCTGCCGGAGTCCGGGTACCAACGGGGAGCGATCGGAACGTTTCGCTCGAAATCCCACAGTGTCCTCCGACGAAGGTCGGCCAGCGCGATCTGATAATCCATCATCGCGTTGAGGTTGTTCAATTTCGCGTTCGTGAGACGCTGCTGGGATTGCGCAAGGTCGTTCCGGCTTGCCGTTCCCGTCTTGAACCGCTCCACGCTGATGTCGTATCCCTTCTGTGCAACGAACACGACCTTCTCCAACACGAGAATGCGGGACTCGGCGGCACGCAATCGATTGAGGAGGTCGAGGATCTCGAGACGGATCTGCTGCTGTGTGTTCTCGAGCGACATCAACGCGGCGCGATGCTGGATGCGAGCTGCCTGGACATCGAGTTCGTTGCTTCCCCAGTCGAAGATCGGAATGCTGAGCGACAAGACGCCGCCGCGCGTGACGCCGTACTCGTCCAGCAACCGGTTGAAGACCGATGTCGCTCCGTTGATGCCGTAGCTGGCAGTCAGGTCGGCGCGAAATCCGCCGCGTGCTTCGGCCGTCGAGATGTCGAGGAGGCGAAGGTCGATCGTCTGCCGCGCACGGATGACCTCCGACCGTCCTCCGAGTGCCTTCGTGATGGCGGCGTTGCGGTCAACCGTAACGGGGGAATACGCGGGGGCGGCGACAAGCGTGAACTGCTGATCGTCCGAAAGGCCAAGCAGCTGCCGGAATGCATTCGATGCGCGGCTGACGTCCCGCTCGACATTGAGGAGATCATTCTGGCTGCTCACCAGATCGACCTCCGATTGCAGGTAATCAACCTCGGGGACGAGCCCGCTGGAGAACTTCGTTCGGGCAGTCTCGAACATCTCCTGATTCTGGTTCACCTGTTCCCGGATGATGGCGGAGCGCTGCTGAAGCTGGTACAGCGAATAGAACGATTCGGTCACCGCGTACTCGATGTCGAGCTGGGTCCGCACGAAGTCCGCACGCGCCTGATCGGACGCGATGCGGTTTCGCTCTTCTGTCATGCGGTAGGTGTTCGGCGTGAACAGGGGTTGGCGGTACTGAAAGGTGAGGTTGTTGAAGAAGTCGCGGCGAAACTTCGAGGAGGAAGAGAGGCCGCTGGTCTGTCCACGGCCGATCAGCTGTTCCTGCAGCGTCAACGTTCCCCCCAGGAAGGTCAAGGGCTGACTGATCGTCAATCCTCCCTGCACCTGGGCCGTCTGGACCTCGTAGTATTCGTACTGCGCGGTCAGGGGGTTGAACTCATTCGTGAGCGATTCACTGTAGTTCGGCAGTTGCGCATTAAAACTCACCGACGTACGGAGCTGCATCAGGTCCGCTTCGAGCCCCTTCATCGTTGCCTGATAGGACGCCGATGCACTGCGCACGCCGTACCCCTGGCGAAAGGCAAGCTCGATGGAATAGGGGAGCGTGAGTTCAAGAACCTTCGGTTGCGAGAACAGGAGAGGGGAACAGAGGAAAACAAAAGAGAGAATCGACCGCATGAGACATGGCTCCTAATGCTGAAGGCTGAATCCAGAGGTCAGAATTCAGCGCCAAAACTCCGCACTCCGAATTCCCAACTCCGAACTGCTATCACTCGTACCGCAGCGATTCGATCGGATTCTGTCGCGCGGCTTTACGTGCGGGATAGAAGCCGAATGCGATGCCAACCATCGCGGAGACGGTGAAGGCCATGAGAACGGCGGGAGGAGAGACGGTTGTCCGCCAGCCGGCATAGAGCGTGATGGCCTCCGTCAGTCCGAACCCGAGTGCGATGCCAACCAGCCCGCCGACGATGCTCAGGAAGACCGCCTCGAACAGGAATTGGCCGAGCACGTCCGCCTGCGTGGCGCCGATCGCACGGCGAATGCCGATCTCTTTTGTTCGCTCCAATACGGATGCAAGCATGATGTTCATGATGCCGATGCCGCCCACCAACAACGAGATCCCGGCGATGGCGCCCATCACGATATTGAAGATCTTCTGTGTCTGCTGGCTTTGCTGCAAGAGCGCCTCGGGGACAATGACCTCGTAGTCCGGAACGCCGTAATGCCGGCGGGCGAGGATCCGTTCGATGACCGTGGTGACCTCAGAGATCCATTCTTCCGATGTGACCTTCACCGTGAGCTGATCCAGCCGGTCTCGCGGGATCGCCACATCGTTATTCGATGAGCGCACTTGACCGCGGCGGCTGACGGAAACGGAAGCTTGCTCGTCGCGGATGATCCGTGCCATCTTGTATTGCGCGGTGGTGAGAGGAATGTATACATCCATATTGAGGTTGCGCACCTCGAAGGAACCGACCTTTTTCGCAGGGACGGACTGCGATTCCATGACGCCGACGACAGAGAACCAGAGGTCGTCGATCTTCAATTCCTTCCCGATCGCCGGATTGCCGCGGAAGAAGGTCCGTTGGATATCGGCCCCGATGACGCAAACGTTGGCCTGGCCGGGGAGATCGACTGGGAGCAGAAATCGTCCCGCGCGCAGCCGGTATCCGAACGCCCGGAGGTACTCCGGTGTGGTGCCGATGACCCGCACATCGTGTCTCTCGCTCCCGACCTGCGCCGCTGCATTCTTTTCCCATTGCGGGACGACGAACTCCACGTTCGGACAGATCTCCAGGATGGCTTCGGCATCGAGCGCAAGCAAGCCCGGGGAGAAACTGGCTTGTGCATTGTTGAGGCTCTCCTCGGAAGGAACTCGTGCGCGGATGAGGATATTGTTCATCCCCATAAGCCGGATCTGCTCGAGGGCCTCCTCGCGAGCCCCCTCGCCGATGGAGAGCATCGCGATGACCGCAGCGACGCCGAAGATGATGCCGAGGGCGGTCAGAACAGAGCGAAGCTTGTGAGCGATCAGGCCGTCAAGACCGATGCGGAGGTTCTCTCCGGCTTTCACGGCGTACGCCTTCGGTTGCTGCGGCGCTGCTCGGCCGGCTGCTTCTTCGTCTCGCCTGGCTTCGCAGCAGGTTGTTCGACTTGTTCCGACTCGTTTGGGTCACGCAACGCGACGCGATCGCCGGGGTTCAGTCCCCGCTGGATGACGACGAAATTGCTGTTCCGCTCTCCCGTCAGAACGCGGCGCGCAACGGCTTCGTCGCTGTTCATGCGGTAGACGATCGTTTGTCCCTCCCGGTCGAATACGGATTCGAGCGGGACGTACACGGCGCGCTCAAGGACAGCCATGATGATCTCATTCGATGTCGTCATTCCCGGCTTCAGGATCGGGTCCGCTCCCTCAATATCCATCACCACCTCGAATGTCTTGATGGACGAAGCGCGGTCCTTCATCTGCCCGATCGTTCCCACGGTGGCCACCTGCGCAGCAAACGCGCGTTCGGGAAACGCATCCAACCGCACTTCCACCGTTTGGCCGGTCCGCACCTTGCTGATGTCCACTTCATTCACGTTGGAGACCGTCTGCATCTTCGAAAGATCCGGGAGGCTCACGAGCGCCATCCCCGGCCAGGGGGAATCGCCGATGGCGACCTTGCGTCCGGTCTGCCAGTTCATTTCATACACCACGAGGCCGGGCATCGGTGCTTTCATGATGAGCTGTTCTCGCTCGTTGTGTGCTTTCTCGAGGTCTGAGGAGACTTGTTGGATCTTCAACTGTGCCTTCATGTCCTCGGACTTGTCGACGCGGAGTTGCGACTCGATCCGGCGCTTCGCCTGTTCCAGGTTCAGCTTGCTCCGTTCAAAACTGATCTCCGCTTCCTTCCGTGCGACCTCGGACTCGAATTTCACCTTCTCCGTCTGGAGTTGCGCCTGTTCCATGGCCAACTCCGAAGTCCGCAATGTGCTCTTCAGATCCAGCATGCGCGATTCCTGGTCCGCCTGGAGCTTCTTGTAGTCGGAGTTCAGCATGGTCAACTCGGACTCACGGTCGAGGATCACCTTCTCGATCTCCGTCGTTGCGAATCGAACGACGATGTCGCCCGCCTTGACCGTTGTTCCCTCGGGAACGAGATAGACGATCTGCGTCTGGCCGAAGCGGCCACGGGGGACGGTGATGGTATAGGAATTGGTGGCGCGGATCTCTCCGCTAACCTTGATACTCACCTGAAACGGTCCGACCCGGACGGGGGCACTGGCAATGGCTTCAGCCGTCTCCGGCAGGAGAACGAAGTATGCGGCTCCGCCACCGACGATCACCAGGAGAAGTGCGATGAACCAGAGACGGCGATAGAAGGGCTTGTTTCGATGAGGGGACATGGAGCGGGATCACTTTTCGACCAACAATTATTTGGGGAGTCCGTGTCGCGCGACGGACTCAACTGCCCCACAGAAACGATCCAGTTCTGCAAGTGTGGTATAGACGTTGGGTGTGATGCGCAAACCGCGGAACTGTTCATGGGTAATGCCGACGGTGAAGATCTTGTGTTTGGACATCAAGTGGTGCGCCAACGATCCGGGATCAATATCCGTGACCTCGAATGTGGTGATGCCGCAGGATTGTGCAGGATCCAGCGGCGTGTGGAAGCGGATATTCGGCAGATGAGAGAGTGCGTTCGCCCAGTGGTCGCGCAAGTACCGAAGGCGGGCAGCTTTCCGTTGAGGACCGATTCCTCGATGGAACAGCAGCGCTTCGCCGATCGCGAGGCGTGTTGCCGCCGAATGCGTGCCGATCTCCTCGAATTTCCGGATGTCCGGATCCTGCTTCTCTTCGGCTGCCATCAGGGGCCAGATCTTCGGGATCTTGTCCCGCTTGATGTAGAGGATGCCCGTCCCTTTCGGCGCATACAACCATTTGTGCAGGGACGCGGCGAAATAGTCGCATCCGAGATCAGGCTGCTTGAACGGGAGATGGGCGAACGAGTGGGCTCCATCAACCATCACCTCGATCCCTTTCGAGCGCCCCAGATCGCAGATGGCTTTGACGGGAGTGATCTGACCGGTCAGGAAGACGATATGAGAAATGAGGATCACCCTGGTGCGAGGTGTGATGCCCTTTGCGACGGCGTCGGCGATCTCGTCCGGACTGCGCGGCGGGACCGGATAGCTGACCTGCTTCATGACGATGCCGTCCCGGCGGGCCCGCTGACGAAGCGTCGTCAGCATTCGCGGATAATCCTGGGTGGTCGTCAAGATCTCGTCGCCTGCCTTCAAGTCGACTCCGAACAGCAGCGCTTCCAGCGACTCGGAAGCATTCCGCGTGATGGCGATCTCTTCCTTGTCGCAGCCGAATTCTTCTGCCAATCCTGCTCGGACGGTCTCCGATTGCGGCTCGAGGATCTGCCACATTGTGTAGGCAGGAACATCTTCCTGCTGCCATGAATACCGACAGAAGGCTTCCGTGACCATCCTCGGCGACGGACAAACTCCGCCGTTGTTCAAATTCGTGATGGAGCGATTTCCGGTGAATGCCTGTTGGATCTCGAACCAGAAGTCTTCGTCTCGTGCCGCAGCCTCGGGGGAGAGATGCGACACGCGCGCGGAGGCGGCTTGAACGTCCGACCAGAGTGAGGCGACTGCGCTCGAGGCAAGCGTGGCAAGTCCGAGGCCTTTCCCCACGAGGGTGAGGAAATCCCGGCGGTCCAGCTCATCGCGGGTCGATGTCATCATGATCTTCCTCCATTCGGAAGTTCTTGGGTGCGGCCGGCGTTCCCCATGCGCGCTCGCCACTCGTCCGCGGTCATCCCGTAAATATACAGGTCGACGAAATGGTCGTACAGGAATTCCGCTTGCGGCGTCATCCCCTCGCGGTTGAACCCCAGCCGCTCAATGATGGCGCAGCTCTTCTTATTCCCGGTCGCACAGCGGATCTGAACGCGGTTCAGCTTGAATTCTTCGAACGCATAATCCACGAGCCGCCGGCACGCTTTCGTGACGATGCCGTGACCTTGGAACTGCGCGCCGAGCCAGTAGCCGATCTCGACACTCTTGTTCGTCCAGTCGATGCTGTGATACCCGACCACACCCGCCAATTGGCCGCGGAACCAGACGCCGGTATGGAATCCAAGATTGCTGACGTATTGCTGTTGCGTTGTGAGGATGAAGATGCGGCTATCCTCCACGGATGTCTGGGCATCAACCCACGGAAGCCATTCGCGGAGGTACGTGCGATTCTGATCGACGAGGAGGAAGAGCGCGGGGGCGTCGTCGACAACCAGCGACCGGAGAACAAGGTCTCCGTTAATGGGAAGCGTGATCACGAGATTCGTCACTCCGTCGTTCAAGCACGCTGTGCGGTCGAGGCATGCGCAGTGCGATCACAGCCAGCGCGAACAATCCAATGTTCTCGGCAACCTTCTGGAGTCCGATGCGTCCGGCTGCCGGGTCCTGGGAAAAACAACCGCATCCGATGTCCAGCCCGCGCGCGACGGCTGACCCGACCAGGATCGTGAAGACAGCCATCAGCACAGCGATGACGAGCGCGCTCCCGCGCGGAACAATGCCGAGGAGGAGGCCGAGGCCCGCAAGGAGCTCAAGCCAGGGAAGGATCGTTGCGGCGAGCATGGCAAGGGAGAATCCGACGACCTTGTAGTTGAGGATGGAGACGGCAAACGCTGCCGGGTCGACGATCTTGTCTAGGCTTGCGATGATGAACATGCCGCCGAGGAACACGCGGATCAGCAGGCCGAGCAGGGGATGGATCTTGAACGTCATCGGCCGTCGCTCCGTTCGATCGGGAGCCCTGCCTTCATCCAGGAGTCCCATCCGCCGAAGAAGGTCCGGACGTTTGTGAAGCCCATGCCGGTCAACCGGATGGCGACGGCGACGCTCGAGTTGCATTCTTCGCCGTCGCAGTAGACGACCAAGGGTTGACTGCGCGGCATGGACTCGAATTGAACGCGGTATCCGTCGAACTCGTCGGCGGGAAGACTCATGGCGCCGGGCACATGCCCCGAGTCGTAACTCGCCGTATGCCGCGAATCGATGAATAGCACCGCGCCGGAGTGAAAGAGCGTGCGCGCGGAATCCGCCGACACAAGGCGGATGCCTTCGGTCAACGTCTCTGAGGAGAGTGTTGGGGAAAAGAAACCTCGTTCCATGAAAAAGGTGTAGCCAAATCCGAGCACACAGGCAAGGGCCACGAGGATCGCGGCTTCTTCCCATGCAGAACGCGGATGCAACGTGACGGCCTCGCTCATGGCGCGACTCCGATGAACGAAACGCGCATGTCGACTCGTGGCTGATTCTTGCTGTCAAGCTCAAGCCAGAACCGCTCGTTGGCATAGAAGGTTCGCATCGCCTTCACCGTGATCTGGACGGTGACCGAATCCTTTGGTTGCACGACGGTCTTGTTGGGTTTCACGAGGACCGTGGCAACGGAACTCCCCGTCCCCCGGATCGTCAGCGGACGGTTCGACATATTGCGGAACGAAACGGTTTGCGTGACGGTGCCGCCGACCGGGACGTTTCCCAGCCATACCAGGTTCGTCTTCGTCGTGGGCTCCATCTCCTCCCGGACGTCGGCGATGATCTTCACAACCACATATTGCGATGCCGGATCGGACGTGGAAATGAACAGATCCTTTTCGACGCGTCCACGGTAACCGACGGAATTGAACTCGATTTCGATGTCATCGGATTCTTTCGGCGCAAGGAATTCCTTCGGCTTCTTGATCGCCGTGCAACCGCATCCGGGCTGGACGTTGAAGATGCGGAGCGTATCGTTCCCGGTGTTCTTCAGCGTCATGCGTCCCTTCTTCAGAGATCCGCCGTAGACAATGCCGAGGTCGATCTCGGGTTTGTCCAGCGTGAGCACTGCTTGGGCCGAAAGGCCGGTCGCCAGGAGGAAGGACAAGAATGAGGCGATAATGATCTGCTTCATAGAGGGGCGACTCCAGTGTTATCGTTTCCACCACTCGCCTGACAACGCCATCTGATGCAACAACGGAGCCATGCGGTAACGGGCATCCCCGCTTTCCGACTCCAGAGCCTTCAACAACGCTGAGACCTGGTCCAATCCGATTCGTTCGACCCATTCGATCGGCCCGTTCGGGTGCTGCAAGGCCATCTTCAGGGCGGCGTCAAGGTCTTGCGGCGTCGCGATCTCCTCTGTGAGTGCGAAGGCCGCTTCGTTGATCAGCCGGCACAGCGTGCGCGCGAATACGAGTCCGACCCGGTCCTGCACGACCTCCGTTTGCTTCCCGACGCGGGCAAAGAACTCCGCCGCCTGTTCGACCGCTTCCGTCGGGGAATGGATCGTCGGGGCCAATTCGACGAGCGGACGCTGAGACAACGTCGGCAAAATTCCAAAGCCGACCAGGCGGTTCCGGTGCGTGATCCAATTCGCCTGCTCCGTCGCGGAAACCGTGACCGAGCTTGAGAGGAGCACCCGGTCGGGCGAGAGCACGCGATCGAGGATCGTCAGCCGTTCACGCTTTGCCGTACGGTCCAGATTGGTGCACTCGATGGCGTATGAGAGCTTCGATCCGGTTCGGGGAATTGACGTGTGGACCGTGAAGCCGTTCGATGTGAGGAGAGTCTGGTACTCCTGAACGAGACGCTCATCCCCGAGAAGAAGAACCGACTCAGACGAAACCGATGCGACCGCGGACGGCTTCGTCAGAACGCCTCTCTTCGATGCGGTCTTTGGTGCCTGACGTGGGGCGCGTTTCGCCGGTTTGGATCTCTTGGATGCGGTTGGTGTCTTCTTCGCCATGGGGAGCTACTTCATTTTCTCATACGAGTAGAATCCCTGTCCCGACTTCTTGCCGAGCATTCCCCCTTCTGCCATGCGTCGGAGAAGCGGGGCGGGGCGGAACCGGGGTTCGCCAAAATACTGGTCCATCATCGAACGCGCCATCTCGAGGTGAATGTCCGTGCCGTCTTCGTCCATTTTCTCAAGCGGTCCCTGAAGGAATCCACCGATCTCCCGCATGATCCGGTCGATCTGCGCCGGCTCGGCAACATGCTCCGCGACCAGGTGGACCGCTTCCTGGTAGTACGGCGTTGCGATCCGATTGACGATGAATCCTGGCGTATCGTTCGCCTCGATCGGCGTCTTTCCCAGAAATCGTGCGAAGGTCATCGTCGTGTCGACGGCTTTTGAACCCGTGCGCTGACCGCGAACAACTTCGACCAGCGGACTCGTTGCGACGGGATTGAAGAAATGCATGCCGACGACGCGCTCAGGGAACCTCGCCTGTGATGCGATCGCCGTGACGGAGAGGGAAGAAGTGTCGGTTGCAAGCACGGCCGTTGGCCGCGTGTTCAGATCGAGGTGCTTGAAGAGATCCCGCTTGATGCGGATGTCTTCGACAACCGATTCGATGATGAACTCGCAGTGTGCAAGGTCCGCCACGCTGGTTCGCGTGTGGAGAAGGGAGAGAGCGTTTGCCGCCTGCTCGGGAGTGATCTTTCCGTGCTGTGCCAGACGCCGGACGTCCTGTTTGATCCGTTCTCCCATCCGCCGGAGGACGGTCTCGTTCACATCATAAACCAGCACATCGATATTCGACAGTACGGCGAGATGGGCGATTCCGCTGCCCATTGTGCCTGCTCCGACAACGCCAAGGTGCTTGAACATCAGGTTCCAGTGTTGTGAAATTCGTCAAAAAACGTACGCAAAACGCCCCTCAAAATAAAGGTCAATGGGGCAATTTACGCGTGAACCATTGGTAGATGATGAGCGCAATGCCGGAAGTAAAGCCGATCGCTGCGAAATAGTACCAGATGACATGTGCGCTTGCATATGCGGTCGGAAGCTGGTCCGGCGTGAGGGTCGCTGGGTCCGGGCAGTACGCTGTGAGCAGATATCCCGACAGACCGAACCCGATCACGGAGGAGAGGAATGAATGAAGATGACTGAAGCCGAGATATAATCCCTCCTCACCCTTTGGAGCCTGAAGCGAGAAGAACTCCAGATAACGCGGCGAGATGAAGCACTCAGCCAGTCCCTGAATGGCGATGCCGGCGATCATCATCACTGTAATGGGATGCGCGCTGAACAGGATGAATGAAACGACGTTGCCGGTCGACTCTTGCAACAGCGCCCCCGATGCCATCGCAACCGCCGATAGCGGCATCAGAAACATGCCGACCAGGATCGAGGTGATCGCTCTCACCTTTCCCATCAGGTGTGTGACGAGCATGACCATCGTCATGACCACGAACGGATTCACGTTCGCGATCCATTCGGGGGATGCATGCTCTCCTACGGTGCGCAGCACGTATTTCGGCATCGTCGCATACATCTGATGCTGGATGATCCAGAAGCCCGTGACGATCAGGATGAGCGTCACAAGCCGCAGATTGCTCACGACGCGGATCAGGCTTTCCCAGACCTCGCGCAAGGTCTTTCCCTCTCCTTCATGATGCGTCGAACGATACAGGAAGATGACGACGACAAGCGCGATGGCGGTCATCGCCGCCGCATAGTAGTTGATGGATTGAAGCCCCCACTCAAGTCGGAGAGGATAAGCGAAGGTCTTCCCGAGGAACGAGCCCACGTTGACCATTCCATAGAAGATGGAATAGCCGCGGGCGCGTGTTTCCTCTGTCGTGTTCTTCGCGATGGTCCCGGTGATGATAGACTTGATGAACGAGCCGCCGATCATCAGCAGAACGAGGGCGGGAAGCACGGTGATCTTGTAGGGGAGCGCTCCCAGCGTGAAATATCCGGCGGTCAACAACGCGAACGCCAGGATGATCGACCGACGGAAGCCGAAGGTGTCTGCGAAGGCTCCCGTGAACGGGGGGAGAAGATACATCCCCGCCGCCATGAATCCGCCGATCCACGCCGCCCAGATGTCGTCGTACCCAACGACCCGGGAAAGATAGAGAGTGATGGAAACGAACATCGCGTAATACGCCGAGCGTTCGAATAACTCGACGACGTTCGCGGTCCAGAATGCACGAGGAAAAGACCAGTTGGACATAGGGCAGGCAATTGCGGATTGTGGATTGAGCTGAGTTAGAAGCCTGTGAGTCTATGAGTCTATGAGCCTTTGAGCAAAAGCATCGATGTTCTACAGACTCACCAGCATATTGGCTCACCGGCTCACAGGCTCAATATATCCCTCCATCCCTGCAATGGCAATGACTGCATGTCGTCCGCTTTTTCGCTATTTTTGTGCCTGTTATGCGTGAGGATCTGCTCAAGGATATCCTGGGACAGGCAGCCGTGGCGGGGATTCCGCCGGCGGAATTCGCCCCCCGTTTCCGCAAGGCGCTGACGAGTTCTCCGGACCCCGAGCGTGCTCTTGCGAACTACGGCCGCTTTCTTCGGGCTGGTTTCTCCACCACCCTCATCAGGGATTTCCACGCTTACCCGGTCCTTGAGTCGGTCTTTCTGCAGATCGTTTCACAATCGCAGTACCTCGCTGACGTCCTGTGCCGCACTCCGGAACTCCTCCATTGGCTTACCGCGTCGAATGAACTCACACGCACAAAAAGCGCAGCCGATCTTCTGGCCGAAGCCCGACAAGCCATCGCCCCCTTCGAGCGGAAGGAGCGAAAGCTCAACGGCCTGAAGCGGTTTCATCGTCGTGAAATGCTGCGCTTGGGCGCCCGAGAGATCCTGGGCGAAGCGCCGCATGCGGTCGTGGCCGCCGAGCTTTCCTCGCTTGCCGACGCGGTCCTCGATGCCGTGCTCAGCCTCGCCATCGATGATCTCTCCAACCGATTCCAGCGACCCTTCGTGTTCGAATTCGCCGTCATCGGCCTCGGCAAACTCGGCGGCGGCGAGCTGAACTTCAGCTCCGACATCGACCTGATGTTCGTCTATGAACGGGACGAAGAATTCCGGTCGCCGCTGGACGGGGCACTATCGTTGCACCAGATCTACGCCCGCCTTGGCGAGGCTATGGTGCGGATGCTCACCGAGCATACCGAAGAAGGATACCTCTACCGCGTCGACATGAGGCTTCGACCGGATGGAGCGGCCGGACCCATCGCCATCTCCCGCGCGGCCTATCTTTCGTACTACGAGTCGCGCGGTGAGCTCTGGGAGCGGCAGATGTTGTTGAAGGCGCGCGTCGTGGCCGGTGATCACGAAGTGGGAGCGCGGTTTCTGGAGGATGTGCGGCCGTTCGTCTTCCCTCGTTCCCATGCTCGTTCTCCGCTCGAGGAGATCGCTTCGATCAAGAAGAAGATCGAGCAGAAGCTGGGGGAGAAGGAGAACATCAAGCTCGGCTCGGGAGGCATCCGGGATATCGAATTCATCGTGCAGGCGTTGCAGTTGATCCATGCCGGCGTGCGGCCGAAACTGCGCCTCCGGGGGACGCTTCCGGCGCTGCATGCATTGGCGATAGAGGGCGTTCTCTCCGTGGAGCGAGAAGAACAACTGCGGAATGCGTACGAGTTCTTCCGGACCGTGGAACACCGGCTGCAGCTTCTTGAAGGTCGTCAAACACATTCGTTGCCTGAGACCGACGAAGAATCGCATTTGCTGGCGCGGAGGTTGGGATACGATTCTGCGAAGCCGTTCCGCGCGAAACTGCTCAAACACCGGACCGCGGTAAAGCGGGCATTCGATCAGACATTCCTGCACGAGGCGCGGGATCGCAAATCACGCAACGGGAGGTCGTCTGCAAGACCGCTGGGAGGTTCCTTCTCACCGGAACTCGACGACCTCCTCGGACAATTGCATGCGATTCTGCCGTCTCTCTCTCCGGGTGTGCTCGCGGCGGCGACACGTTCCGCGTTCCGTACGGCGGAGGCGAGGAGCGCCGCGCTGACGATGTTGAACGAACTTGCGCGGACCGAGACGATCCGTCGAACGCTGGTGGCCGCGGTGGCCAATCCCAAATTCCTCGGGCTCTTGCTTCACACATGTGCTCGTGCGCCTCTCGTCACGCGACTGATGATGCACGAACCGCTGTTCTTTGAAAGCGTGGCGGGAATGCCGGCGCTTCTCCACGAGCCTGCATCCGGATGGGAGTTCATACGCGATTCGGATCCCGGACAGTATAGAACGTTCAATGAGGCGCGCATCGTGCTTCGCTGGCTCGCAGGACTCATCCCGATCGAGCGCATGCATGAGGAACTGAGCACGCTGGCGGACGAGGTCGTTGCGGCGTGCATGAGACGCGTGGCGGCAGAATCGAAGCGCGCCCACGCACAAACATTGGTCATCGTCGCATTAGGAAAGGCGGGGGGAAGAGAACTGACCGTCGGTGCGGACCTGGATCTTCTCTTCGTCGACGCGGCGACGAAACGGGCGGTGCAGATGAATCTCGATGCCATCCCGCGCGCGTTCCTGTCGCTGATCGGCTCCGGGATCCCGCCGGCGTATCGGGTGGACCTGCGCCTCAGGCCGGAGGGAAAGAATTCCCCCATCGTCAGTTCGCTCCCGTACGTTTCCGAGTACTTTCGCGGTCGGGCGCAATTATGGGAGCGTCAATCGCTCCTCCGTGCGCGCGTGCTGTGGGGCGATGGTGCTTCGGCGTCGGCGGTGCTCGCGGACCTGCATCGAATCGCATACAAGACCCCGCTTCCACCCAATTGGCTGGAAGACCTCGCATCGATGCGGCACCGGATCGAAATGGAGCGGGGGCGCTCGAAGAAGGCCGGTGCTGATCTGAAGACCGCAGCGGGGGGCTTGCTCGATGTTGAGTTCGCCGTGCAAGCGCTGCAATTGGCATACGGCGCACAGGAGGCCGGCCTCCGTGATCCTGGAACGGTTGCTGCCCTGGGGAAGATGATCGGGCGGAAACTCGTCAAGGTTGTTGAATTCCGCAAGCTGCGGGCCGATTACGTGTGGATGAGAAATCTGGAACTGGCGATGAAGATGCTGGGAGAAGACTTCGCCTGGCCTCCGGCTGTCGGTTCTCAGTCCGTGATCGCCGAAGCGATGAATGAACGAACCTACGAAGCCCTCGACCGTCGCCTTAGAAGCATCCGAGCCCGCAACAAGAAATCCCTGGAGCGAGTATTCCAAACGATATCTGCAAAGAAGAAGGATTGAAGAAGAAATGCGTCGTCGCTGGATCGCCACGTTAGCAATCGTTCTCGTTTCATTCATTGTCATCTCAACGACCACCTGTCCCACCGTGACTTTCACGGATAACGGCGAGCTCGCCGCTGTGGCTGGAACGCTTGGCATCGCCCATCCCACAGGATATCCGTTGTTCACTCTGATCGGACGTCTGCTGACCATCGTCGTTCCGTCTGAGCAGCCCGTGAGGGTCCTCAACGTTGCCGCAACGGTCATCCTCGCCTTGGGTGCGGGCGCAATGTTCCGACTCCTGCTGACACTTCGCGAGGCGCGTGCGGTCTTCGGCGGACCGACAGGCAGATCGGAAAGCATCGAAGGGGCATCTGCCGTCGCAGCGCTGGCGTTCGCCTTCTCGACGACCGTGTGGAGTCAGGGTGTTTCATGGGAGGTCTATGGTCTTCAGCTCCTCCTCATGATCCTGACGACGAACGCATTCATCCGGGGATTGCAGGCGATCAGGGAAAACCGGACTGAGATCCCGCGCTGGTTTGTTCTCTCTGCGTTCTTACTGGGTTTGGGATTCGCAAACCACATGACGACCATCCTCCTTCTCCCGGCATTCCTTTATCTGTATGTGGCAGTAGCCGGATGGAACGTCGCGAGTATCCGCCGAATCGGGATGGTGGCTCCCTGGTCGGTCCTCGCGCTCAGCCTGTATCTTGTGCTCCCCATTCGTTCGGCATCCGGACCGATCTTGGATTGGGGCGGCACGTCGGAACTCGATCGGCTCGTCCGGCATGTCAGCGGTACGCAGTATCAGGTGTGGATGTTCTCGGGAGCAGCGGTCATGAAGAAACAGCTCGTGTACTTTTTGACGCATTTCGTCGAGGAGTATCACGTCGTGTTCTTGCCGTTGATCATCGCCGGCATATCCACGCAGGCGAGACGAACGAGGCGCATGTTCTGGTTCACCCTCGTTCTGCTGCTGACGACGCTTCTCTACGCGACCAACTACGATATCTTCGACATCGATTCGTATTTTCTTCTTGCGTATATCGCTGCCGCCTTCTGGATCGCTGCCGGGATAGAATGGATCATCATCCTGCTCGAACGGCGAATGAGAACGATGGTCGCGATGACATTCTCCTTGCTCGTGGTCGCCGGCGTGCAGGTCGGATCGAACCACGGTCGCGTCGATCAATCGGCGAACACGCTTGTCGAGGATGCCGTCGAGAACGTCTGCGCAGCGATTGAACCGGGAGGTATGTTGGTGACGTCGCAGTGGGATTACGTGATCTCTCCGCTGTGGTATTATCAGCTGATGGAAGGAAAGCGTGCCGACATCTGCGTCGTTGACAAGAACTTGCTGATGAATCGACCCTGGTACTTTGCTCAGATGGAACGAACGTATCCGGCCATCTTCGATCGCGTTCGTGCGGAGACAGATGCATTCCTGGAGCAACTCATCCTTTTCGAGCGGGGAGAACCGTTCAACGGCGCAGTGATCCAGGCGCGCTGGAATGCGTTCTGGGAAAAATTCCTGCGAACATCCGCCGATGTGCGTCCTGTGTATTCTGATTGGCGGCTGAGTCAGGAGATGCCGTCGTTCGCGTTTGTCCAGCCGGTGGGGCTTCTGGTGCGGTACTCCGAGCAACCGTTTGAGCAACGCGAGCCATCGTTGCCTAAGTATCGGCCCGTGGCTGTTCGCAGCCCACTTTTGGCGGATCTTCGGACCATGTATATCGGAGGAGCCCTCCAGTATGCCCAGTTTTTGGGCCGTTCGGGCAAAGTTGAGAGTGCCCAGAAATGGAGAGACTTTTCCCAAGGGATAGAGTTTTTCGCCAAAATTGATTGACTATTCGGGATTTTTTCATATATTACAAGGCTAGGTATCACACGCCTGCGAGGTCCCAACGAGCGACTCTGTCAAGCCGCGTCTGTTTTCGATGACGGCGGCAGGGGAGTGCATCGCTGTGAACTCATGTCGTGTGCGAGCAGTGATCGATTCGAACGTGGTCGTTCATATCGCTGGCGTAGCTCAGCTGGTAGAGCAGCTGACTTGTAATCAGCAGGTCACCAGTTCGATTCTGGTCGCCAGCTCAGGATGTCGATGCGATGGATTGTTCTTTACCAACGGGTAGGTAGCGAAGCGGTCAAACGCATCAGACTGTAAATCTGACGGCTCATGCCTTCGGAGGTTCGAATCCTTCCCTACCCACAGAGAAAGTAGGAAGTGAGGAAGTGAGGAAGTGAGGAAGCGGGGAAAGAGTACAGAACCGATGATCACGTTTGTCGTTCACTTTTCCCGCTTCCCCGCTTCTTACTTTCCCACTTTCTTGCGGGAGTAACTCAGTTGGTAGAGTCACAGCCTTCCAAGCTGTTGGTCGCGGGTTCGAGTCCCGTCTCCCGCTCAGGAAACTTTGAAACGAGGAAGTGAGGAAGCGGGGAAAGTGGTGGAGCGGAGTTCTTTGAATTGATGATTATTGATTGATGATTGAAGAGAAGGATTGAGATCGGTGCAATCAACAATCACCAATCGTCAATCAGCAATGCTTTGCTTGCGTAGCTCAGTTGGTAGAGCACTTCCTTGGTAAGGAAGAGGTCACCGGTTCAATCCCGGTCGCAAGCTCAAGACGAGAACGTTGATCAAGGAATCAGACGATGCGCGACATTATCACGTTGGAATGTACCTCCTGCAAACGCCGCAACTATTCGGCCACCAAGAACAAGAAGAAGCAGAGCGGGCGCGTTGAATACAAGAAGTTCTGCCCGTGGTGCAACAAGCGGACTCCCCACAAGGAAACAAAGTGACATCTCCACGGATCGGGATGATCGTGGTCGCACGCTGTTCGGCTGACGAGTCTTGATCTGTGATGGAACGGTGTGCGGCGTGAGAATGCCGAACCGGATACGTCAGTAGCTCAATTGGTAGAGCAGCGGTCTCCAAAACCGCAGGTTGGGGGTTCGAGTCCCTCCTGACGTGCGAAGAACCATTGAATGAGGACCAGACCTCAATGAAAGAGAAGATTGTCAACTTCTTCACCGACGTGACCAAAGAGATGGAAAAGGTCACGTGGCCGTCGAAGCAGGAACTGACGGAATCGACGAAGATCGTCATCGTCGTCTCCCTCATCATTGCCGTGTTCGCTTGGGTCGTCGACTTCGCTGTGAGCGAAGCGCTCAAGCGGATCCTTACCAGTCTTTAATCAGGGAACGACCCGGTGGCGAAACGGTGGTATGTCGTCCGGACCTATTCCGGACATGAAGCGAAGGTGAAGGCGTATCTGGAGTCCGAGATCGCGCAGGCGAATCTCCAGGAGAAGATCTCCAACGTCCTCATCCCCGCCGAGAAGGTCTTTGAGATCAAGGACGGCAAGAAGAAGTCGCGCGTCAAGAATTTCTTCCCGGGCTACGTCCTTGTCGAGGCGATCCTGGACAAGGAGACCATACATCTGATCCTCGAAGCTCCTTCTGTGATGGGGTTCGTGCCGGACAAGAACAACCCGGCCCCATTGCAGCCGGACGAGGTGCGCCGGTTGATCGGCAAGCTGGAACAGAAGGAAGAAGCCCAGATCGTCGACATCCCGTTCCATATGGGGGATCCGGTCAAAGTCGTCGAGGGGCCGTTCAACAATTTCAACGGATTCGTGCAGGAAGTGAACGCGGAGAAGCTCAAGGTGAAGGTGATGGTGAGCATCTTCGGACGCAAGACTCCGGTCGAACTCGATTTCTCGCAGGTCGAGCTCGAGAAGTAGCGCGGACAATTCTTATATAGAGGCATACACCGATGGCAAAGAAAGTTGTTGGATTCATCAAGTTGCAGATCCCCGCGGGTCAGGCCAATCCGGCTCCCCCCGTTGGACCGGCGCTCGGTCAGAAGGGCGTCAACATCATGGAGTTCTGCAAGCAGTTCAACGCCCGCACCAAGGAACAGGCGGGATTGATCATCCCGGTCGTTATCACGGTCTTCAGCGACAAGTCGTTCAACTTCATCACCAAGACGCCTCCGGCGGCGACGCTGCTTCTGCGAGCGGCGAAGGTCGAGAAGGGCTCGGGTGAACCGAACAAGAACAAGGTTGCGAAGGTGACCAAAAAGCAGGTGCGCGAGATTGCTGAGCTGAAAATGCCCGATCTGAACGCGGCATCGGTCGAAGCGGCCATGAGCATGGTCGCGGGAACGGCCCGAAGCATGGGCATCACGGTTGAAGAGTAAGTCAGTCGGGACGAGGTAGGACTATGAGAACGTACAGCAAACGGTTCAAGGCGGCCGCCGCCAAAGTGCAGCCAAAGGAATACACCATCAACGACGCGGTCGAGATCGTGAAACAAACCGCCACGGCGAAGTTCGCCGAAGGCGTCGACATTGCGGTGCGTCTGGGACTCGATCCAAAGAAGGCCGACCAGGCCTTGCGCGGAACGGTCGCATTGCCGCACGGCATCGGCAAAGATGTGCGCGTGTTGGTCATCGCGAAGCCGCCGAAGGATGAGGAAGCCAAGGCTGCCGGCGCGGACCATGTCGGCTTCAAGGATTATCTCGAGAAGATCCAGCAAGGATGGGCGGACATCGACGTTATCATTGCGACCCCGGATGTGATGGGCGACCTCGGGAAGCTCGGCAAGATCCTTGGCCCCCGCGGGTTGATGCCGAACCCGAAGAGCGGCACGGTCACGCCGGATGTCGGCAAGGCCGTCAAAGAAGTGAAAGCCGGAAAGATCGAATTCCGCGTCGACAAGGCGGGCATTGTTCACGCCACGGTCGGCAAGGCGAGCTTCGAAAAGGAAAAGCTCGTCGACAATATTCATGCGTTCCTCCAGACCATCGTTCGGCTGAAGCCGTCCACGGCGAAGGGAACGTATGTGCGCAGCATCGCCATCTCGACGACGATGGGACCCGGCGTCCACATCGACAAAGGCGAGGCGGCGGGGCACGCATCCTAACGAATGTTACGCACTCAGTACTGAGGTCCGTCGGATGCCTCCGGTGAAGCGGAGGGCTTCTCATCTGACACACCATCAATTCACAGGAACACCATGAAACGCAGCGAAAAAGAGGCGATCATCGCCGAGGTTGCCGAGAAAGCATCCCGCGCCGTCGCCCTGTATTTCGCCGACTTCTCCCGCCTGACGGTCGCAGACGAAACCGAATTGCGCCGCGAGTTCCGGAAGTCCGGCGTGGAATACACGGTGGCGAAGAATACGCTGGTGCGGAAAGCGCTCGAGCAGCTCACCGGATATGACCGTGTGTTTGATCACCTCGTCGGGCCGACCGGGATCGCGTTCTCGTACGACGATCCGGGAGCGCCGGCGCGCGTGATCAAGAAGTTCGCGGAGAAGACCGGCAAGTTCCGGCTGAAAGCAGCCGTGCTGGAGAAGCAGGTCTACGATGGCACCAAGCTCGACCAGCTGGCGACGCTCCCCACGCGTCCCGAGATCATTGCTGGCATCTTGGGCAGCCTCCAGGCTCCGATGCAGGGCGTCGTTGGCGCGATCAACGCCGTCATGCGCGATCTCGTTTTGGTCGTCGACCAGATCGAAAAGAAGAAGGCAGCCTGATCCACCACTCATTTGAACATTCAATCCAAGGAGTCGTCACATGTCAGTCGTGCAAGAGATTGTCGAGAAGATCGAGAAGCTTTCGTTGATGGAAGCGGTCGAGTTGAAGAAGGCGCTGGAAGAGAAGTTCGGCGTCACCGCCGCCGCCCCGATGATGATGGGCGCGATGATGCCCGCCGCCGGCGCAGCCCCGGCCGCGGCCGTCGAAGAGAAGACCGAGTTCAACGTCGAGCTGAAGAGCGGCGGTGCCCAGAAGATCAATGTGATCAAGGTCGTCCGTGCGGCCACGGGCCTCGGCTTGAAAGAAGCCAAGGACCTCGTCGACGGCGCGCCGAAGCTCGTGAAGGAAAGCCTGTCGAAGGACGAAGCCGAGAAGCTGAAGAAGGAACTCGAGGAGGCCGGCGCGACGGTCGAGTTGAAGTAACGTCCACCGGTCGTGCGTCGGGAGTCGGACGGTGCTCCTGATGACACATGTGTTGCTAAGCCGATGGTTCCCCCCGCGAAATGCGGGATCCTGGACCATCGGCTTATGCCGTCTTTAACCGCATGTTCCGCCGTGAGCGGGAACAATGAATTCAACCGAGGAGTGGTGACGTTGAAGAACGCAACCATCGAAACAGACGGCCGCATTTCCTTCGGCCGGATCCCTTCAGTCATCGAAACGCCGGACCTGTTGAACGTCCAGATCGATTCGTTCAGCGGATTCCTGCAAGCGGAAACGCCGGCACACCGGCGCAAGAAGCTCGGACTGCAGCAAGTGTTCGAGATGAATTTCCCCATCATGGACGCCCGCGAGAATTTCCTTCTCGAGTTCGTCGAGTACTACGTAGAAAAGCCCAAGTATTCCGTCGTCGAGTGTCAGGAACGCGGCCTGACGTACGCCGTTCCGCTGAAGGCGAAGCTTCGCCTCTCCTCGAAAAAAGAAGGCAGCAAGGAATTCACCGACACGATCGAGCAGGAGGTCTATCTGGGCAACCTCCCGGCCATGACCTACCGCGGCACGTTCATCATCAACGGCGCCGAGCGCGTGGTCGTCAGCCAGCTCCATCGCTCGCCCGGCGTGTTCTTCGGCGAGTCGGTGCACCCGAACGGCACGATGATGTACTCCGCAAGGATCATTCCGTTCCGCGGCTCGTGGGTCGAATTTGCGACCGACATCAACAACGTGATGTACGCCTACATCGACCGCAAGAAGAAATTCCCGGTGACGACCCTTCTTCGCGCGCTGGGCTATTCCTCAGACGACGCGATCATGGATCTTTTCGGCCTGGTGGAAGAGATCGACGCGCACAAGGTCAGCCTGAAGGAGTATCTGGACCGCAAAGTCTGCAGCGACGTGTTCGACCGGAAGACCGGCGAGATCTTCATCTCGAAGGACACGAAGCTCACCGAAGACCACATCAAGCAGATCAAGAAGGCCGACATCCGCAAGATCCGCCTCCTCAAGAGCGAGGGCTCCAACGAGACCTCCGTTATCGCGAACACCATCCTCAAGGATGCCTCGCGGTCGGAAGAGGATGCACTCGAGGCCATCTATCAGCAACTTCGCTCGGGCGAGGCCCCCGACCTTGATACCGCGAAGAATCTCATCGACCGTCTGTTCTTCAATCCCAAGCGGTATGACCTCGGCGACGTCGGCCGCCACCGGATGAACATCCGCCTCGGTCTCGAGATCGGGGAGGATGTGACGACGTTGACGAAAGACGACATCGTTGCCATCGTGAAGTACCTCATCGACCTTCAGCAGGGCCGCAAGCAGGTGGACGACATCGACCACTTGGGCAACCGCCGCGTCCGGACGGTCGGCGAGCAGCTGGCGCAGCAGTTCAACATCGGACTTTCCCGCATGACGCGCACCATCCGTGAGCGGATGAACTTGCGCGATGCAGAGACCATCACGCCGCAGGATCTCGTCAACGCCCGTACGATCACGAGCGTCATCAATGCGTTCTTCGGCACGAACCAGCTGTCCCAGTTCCTCGATCAGACAAATCCGCTTTCCGAGATGACGCACAAACGCCGCGTTTCTGCACTCGGCCCCGGTGGTCTGACGCGCGAACGCGCCGGATTCGAGGTCCGCGACGTGCACTACACGCATTACGGACGTCTGTGCCCGATCGAGACCCCTGAAGGTCCGAACATCGGACTCATCTCCTCGCTCTGCATTCACGCGCGCATCAACGATTTCGGATTCATCGAGACGCCGTATCGCAAGGTGAAGTCGGGCAAGGTTTCCGAAGAGATCGAATATCTCACCGCCGAGCGCGAGGACGAGGTGACCATCGCACAGGCGAACGCACCGATCGACGACCGCGGGCGGTTCCAGGAAGACAAGGTCAAAGCACGGTACCAGAGCGATTACCCGTTGGCCGAGCCGGACAAGGTCCAGTTCATGGATGTGGCGCCGAACCAGATCGTCAGCGCGGCCGCCGCGCTCATTCCGTTCCTCGAGCACGACGACGCGAACCGCGCACTGATGGGTTCGAACATGCAGCGCCAGGCCGTTCCGTTGCTGCAGCCCGAGGCTCCCGTGGTCGGCACCGGCCTCGAAGAGAAGATCGCCCGCGACTCCCGCTCCATCATCGTTGCCGAGCGTAACGGTGTGGTCGAGTCCGTCAATGGCGACAGCATCGTCGTCCTGTACGACATCGATGAGAACAGCACCGAAGCCATCATGAGCTTCGATGACAAGCGTCGGGTGGAGTACAAGCTGACGAAGTTCCTCCGGACGAACCAGGACACCTGTATCAACCAGAAGCCGGTCGTGACGGAAGGGAAGCGATTCAAGCGCGGCGACGTCCTCGTCGACGGGTGCGCGACCGAAGGGGGCGAGCTTGCCCTCGGCCGGAACATCCTCGTGGCGTTCATGCCGTGGCGCGGCTACAACTTCGAAGACGCGATCATCGTCAGCGAACGCATCGTGTCGGAGGACGTCTTCACGTCGATCCACATTGAAGAATTCGAACTCCAGGTGCGCGACACCAAGCGGGGCGAGGAAGAGCTCACGCGTGAGATCCCGAATGTGAGCGAGGAGGCGACGAAGGACCTCGACGAGAACGGGATCATCCGCGTCGGCGCGGAAGTGAATGAAGGCGACATTCTCATCGGGAAGATCACCCCGAAGGGCGAGACCGACCCGACGCCGGAAGAGAAGCTGCTCAAGGCCATCTTCGGCGAGAAGGCGGGTGATGTGAAGGACGCGTCGTTGAAAGCGCCTCCGGGCATGAAAGGCATCGTCATCGCGACGAAGCTCTTCAGCCGAAAGAAGAAGGACACGGAGAGCAAGAAGGAAGACAAGAAGCGTCTGGAATCCCTCGAGCGCTCGCGCAAGAAGGATGTCAAGGACCTGCAGATGAAGCTGGCGAAGAAACTCGACCAATATCTCGAGGGAGAGAAGATCGAGGGAATTCGCGACAACGACGGCGCCATCGTTTTCCGTGCGAATACGACGATCAAGGAAGGGACGTTTCAATCGCTTGAGAACGTCGATCAGTTGGATTACAACCAGGACTGGGTCGACGAGAAGCGGAAGCAGAACGTCATCGTCAAGATCTACGAGAACTACCGGCAGAAACTGAGTGAGATCGAGGAGCTCTACCGGCACGAGAAGAACAAGATCCAGCTCGGCGACGAGTTGGCTCCTGGCATCGTGCAGCTCGCAAAAGTGTACGTCGCGAAGAAGCGCAAGCTCTCCGTCGGCGACAAGATGGCCGGCCGCCACGGAAACAAAGGCGTTGTCTCTACGATCGTCCCGGTGCAGGATATGCCGTTCCTGCCGAACGGCCGTCCGGTGGACATCGTCCTCAACCCGCTCGGCGTTCCTTCACGTATGAACATCGGCCAGTTGTTCGAGGTTGCGCTCGGTTGGGCCGGCAAGCAGCTCGGCGTCACGTTTGCGTCTCCGATCTTTGACGGCGCATCATGGGAAGAGGTCGAGGCGTATCTGCAGAAAGCCGGTTTGAACGGGAACTCCAAGTCGGCACTCCTGGACGGACGCACCGGAGATCCATTCGACCAGGAAGTCACCGTTGGCTATCTGTATATGATGAAGCTCTCTCACATGGTGGATGACAAGATCCACGCTCGGTCCATCGGGCCCTACTCGCTCATCACGCAGCAACCGCTGGGTGGAAAGGCGCAGTTCGGCGGCCAGCGGTTCGGAGAGATGGAAGTCTGGGCACTGGAAGGCTATGGTGCCGCCAATGTCCTGCAGGAGATCCTGACGGTGAAGTCGGACGACGTTCTCGGCCGTGCCAAGGTGTACGAGGCGGTGGTCAAGGGCGAGAATCTGCCGGAGCCGAACATTCCCGAGTCGTTCAACGTGCTCGTTCGCGAGCTCCAGGGGCTCGGCCTCGAGGTGAAGATCGAGTGACCGCGGCCGAACTCACGCACGAACGACACGGAACAACAACACGTTTGAAAACGGAGGCACAATGCCTTTGACATCACATGATGCGGCGGCACGTAAGGGCTTTCAGAAGATCACGATCAGTCTTGCGTCGCCGGACATGATCCTGCAACGGTCCCACGGCGAAGTGACAAAGCCGGAGACCATCAACTATCGCTCGTTCCGCCCTGAGAAGGACGGATTGTTCTGCGAGAAGATCTTCGGTCCCGTGCGGGACTGGGAATGTCACTGCGGCAAGTACAAGCGCATCCGGTACAAGGGGATCACGTGCGACCGCTGCGGCGTTGAAGTGACGCAGAAGAGCGTGCGTCGCGAGCGCATGGGACACATCACGCTTGCGGTTCCCGTCGTCCACATCTGGTATTTCCGTTCCGTCCCGAGCAAGATCGGCACGATCCTGGGCGTCGGCGGCAAGGAACTCGAGAAGATCATCTACTACGAATCGTATGTGGTGGTCAACCCGGGATTGACCGGCCTCCGCAAACTCGAATTGATCTCCGAGGACCAGTATCTCGAGATCCTCTCGTCGCTCCCGGAAAGCAATTTTGACCTCGACGACGATGACCCGAAGAAGTTCGTCGCGAAGATGGGGGGCGAGGCGATCAAAGAGCTTCTCAAGCGTGTCAACATCCAGGACTTGGGCGTTGAACTCCGGACCCAATTGAAGACCGAGACGTCCGTCCAGAAGAAGGCTGATGCGTTGAAACGTCTGCGCGTGGTCGAGGCCTTCCGCAAGGTCGACGAGAACGGCGTGACGAACAAGCCGGAATGGATGGTGATGGATGTGGTTCCCGTCATTCCGCCTGAACTGCGTCCGCTCGTGCCGTTGGAAGGCGGCCGGTTTGCGACCTCCGACCTGAACGATCTGTATCGTCGCGTCATCATTCGGAACAATCGGCTGAAGCGTCTCATCGAGATCAAGGCGCCCGAGGTCATTCTCCGCAACGAAAAGCGCATGCTGCAGGAAGCGGTCGATTCGTTGTTCGACAACTCCCGTCGCGTCAACGCGGTCCGCAGCGACAACAACCGCGCGCTCAAGTCCCTTTCCGATATGCTCAAAGGAAAGCAGGGACGGTTCCGCCAGAACCTCCTCGGAAAGCGTGTCGACTATTCCGGTCGTTCCGTGATCGTGGTTGGCCCCGAACTCAAGCTGCATGAGTGCGGTCTGCCAAAGGACATGGCCGTCGAGCTCTTCAAGCCGTTCATCATCCGGAAACTCATCGAGCGTGGACTCGTGAAGACGGTGAAGAGCGCGAAGAAGATGGTGGACAAGAAGGGACCCGAAGTCTGGGACATCCTCGATAACATCATCGACGGACATCCCGTTCTGCTGAACCGTGCGCCGACCCTGCACCGTCTTGGCATCCAGGCGTTCCAGCCTGTGCTGGTGGAAGGGAAGGCCATTCGCATTCACCCGATGGTATGCACCGCGTTCAACGCGGACTTCGACGGCGACCAGATGGCAGTCCACGTGCCGCTGTCGTACGAGGCGCAGTTGGAAGCGCGTCTGCTCATGCTGTCGAGTCACAATATCCTCTCGCCGGCCAGCGGTGCCCCGATCGTTACCCCCACCCAGGATCAGGTTCTCGGGTGCTACTATTTGACCAAGTCGCGTGCCGGGGAAGTTGGCGAAAGCATGCAGTTCGCTTCTCCCGAGGACGTCATCATCGCGTACGATCAGGGACGGCTCGGACTCCATGCGCGCATTTCCGTCCGCATCAACAGCGCGAAGATCGAAACGACAACGGGACGCGTGCTGTTCAACCGCATCTTGCCGACGAATGTTGGATACATCAACGAGCTGTTGAACAAGAAGCGCCTGGTCCAGATCATCTCGACCGTGTTCCGCAAGTGCGGCACGCTCGAAACGGCGCAGTTCCTGGACAAGCTGAAGTCGCTCGGGTTCAACTACGCGACGAAGGGAGGCCTGTCGGTCTCCGTCGGAGACGTGATCATCCCCAAGGAGAAGCACGATCTCATCGTCAAGGCGCAGAAGGAAGTCGACAACGTCGAATCGCAGTATTTCCGCGGCTTCATCACCAACGGTGAACGGTACAACAAAGTCATCGATATCTGGACGCGCGTCACCACGAAGATCGCCGACCGCCTGTTCGATGCGCTCCAGCATGACAAGGATGGCTTCAATTCGTTGTACATGATGGTCGACTCGGGCGCACGCGGCTCAAAAGAACAGGTCCGTCAGCTTGCCGGAATGCGCGGTCTGATGGCAAAGCCCCAGAAGAGCCTCTCGGGCGCAACGGGCGAACTCATTGAAAACCCGATCATTGCGAACTTCCGCGAGGGCCTGTCGATCCTCGAGTACTTCATTTCGACGCACGGCGCTCGAAAGGGATTGGCTGACACCGCCTTGAAGACGGCGGACGCCGGGTACCTCACGCGTCGCCTCATCGACGTCGCGCAGGATGCCATTATCGGCGAGCAGGACTGCGGCACGATCCAGGGCGTTCCGACCGGCGCATTGAAGGAAGCGGAAGACATCAAGGAGCCGCTTGCCGAGCGCATCCTCGGCCGCGTGGCGTCGCATGATGTCATCGACCCGCTGTCGAACCAAGTGCTGGTGCATTCCGGCGATCTCATCGACGAAGAGAAGGCGGGACAGATCTCTGAGACCTCCATCGAGACGGTCAGCATTCGTTCCGTGCTCACGTGCGATTCGCGCCGTGGTGTTTGCGCGAAATGCTACGGACGCGATCTCTCGACGGGCAATCAGGTCGAACCGGGACTCGCGGTGGGCGTCATCGCCGCCCAGTCCATCGGCGAACCGGGCACGCAGTTGACCCTCCGCACCTTCCACACCGGCGGCACGGCGAGCTTGATCGCCGCCCAGTCGCAGGTCATGTCGAAGTTCGATGGAAAGGTGAAGTACGACGGCTTGAAGTACATCGAACAGGAAGGGGAAGCGCGTCCGATCGTTTCCGGCCGGAGCGGCATCATCAACATCCTCGACCCGGACAACCGCGTGTTGACGAAGTATGACGTTCCGTACGGCGCGCACTTGCTGGTGAAAGAGAACCAGAAGGTTGCCAAGGGCGAACTCATCTACGAATGGGATCCGTACAACGCAGTGATCATCTCGGAACATAGCGGAACAGTCCAGTACGTCGACCTGCGTGAGAATGTCACCTATCGCGATGAGCCCGATGAACAGACGGGACACATCCAGAAGGTGGTCATCGACAGCCGAGAGAAGAGCCTCATCCCGGCGCTGGCGATCATCAACAAGAAGGGGCAGAAGGTCGCGTCGTATCCGATGCCGACCCGCGCCCACCTCAACGTCGACGACGGAGAGGAGATTGCAGCAGGCGCCGTGCTGGTGAAGATCCCGCGCGACATCGGGAAGACCCGCGACATCACGGGCGGTCTGCCTCGCGTCACAGAGCTCTTTGAAGCACGGCATCCGAGCGATCCGGCGGTGGTCAGCGAGATCGATGGCATCGTCACGATCGGTCAACCGAAGCGCGGCTCGCGCGAAGTGTTCGTTACCAGTCACGACGGACGCGACAAGCGGACGTATCTTGTTCCACTCGGAAAGCACCTGCATGCCCAGGACGGTGACGTTGTGAAGGCGGGCGAGCGGCTTTCGGCCGGCTCCATCGATCCGCACGACATCCTGCGCATCAAGGGGACGACGGCGGTTCAGGAGTACCTGGTGAATGAAATCCAGGAAGTGTACCGGATGCAGGGTGTGAAGATCAACGACAAGCACATCGAGGTCATCGTGCGGATGATGATGCAGAAGGTGCGCATCGTCGATCCAGGCGACACGCGGTATCTCGAAGGCGACCACGTCGACAAGGCGCGGCTGCGCGACGAGAACGACGGTTTGGCGGACAAGCAGGTTGTCGAGAGCAAGGGCGATGCGAAGTTCCGTAATGGTCAGATCGCCTTGAGGAAGCTGGTCCGCGAGATCAACGTGGACCTCAAGAAGAAGAGCAAGAAGGTCGCGGAGGTCCGCGATGCGGAGCCCGCAACATCCGAACCCATCCTATTGGGAATCACGCAGGCTTCGCTCACCACCGACAGCTTCATTTCGGCGGCCTCGTTCCAGGAGACGACCAAGGTATTGACCGATGCGGCGATCGAAGGAAAGGTCGACCACCTCCTCGGCCTGAAGGAAAACGTCATCATGGGTCACCTGATCCCCGCAGGCACTGGACAAAAGAAATTCAAGAGCCTGGTTGTCGTTGGAGGAGAGGAGACCGACGAAGCTGCGGTCGAACCGATGGCCGAAGCGGAGTCCCCCAAAAAGGGACGAAAAGCTGCAGAAATACCGGCTTGATGCAGGACGGAATTTAGCGCTTTTCTGAAGCGTCGGAGTTGACAAAAAGGGCAAAAATAGTTATATTGCAAAGCTTCATTTGATGTGAATCGATTGAACCGCTGAAGAAGCGGAGGAGAATTTTCGTTGCCGACCATTAATCAACTCGTCCGGAAAAGCAGAGAGCAGGTAGCTTGGAAGAGCAAGTCTCCTGCGCTGGTGTCGTCCCCGCAGAAGCGCGGTGTTTGTACGCGCGTCTACACGACCACACCGAAGAAACCGAATTCGGCGCTCCGCAAGGTTGCCCGTGTCCGGTTGTCCAACGGGATTGAGGTCACCGCCTATATTCCGGGTGAGGGCCACAATCTTCAGGAGCACTCGATCGTGCTGATCCGCGGCGGCCGTGTGAAGGATCTTCCCGGCGTCCGGTATCATATCATCCGTGGAACGCTCGATACGCAGGGCGTCCAGGACCGGAAGCAGGGCCGGTCAAAGTATGGGGCCAAGCGCCCCAAGAAGTAGTGGATCACTGAACGAATGAGAAAGAAGAAATCATCTCGCCGGCGTTTGACGCCGGACCCGAAGTATGGAGATCTGATGATCTCCCGCTTCACGAACAGCCTTCTTCAGCAAGGAAAGAAGAATATCGCGCGCAACATTCTCTATGATGCGCTCGACTTCGTCGCCAAGAAGACCGAGAAGAACCCGGTCGAAGTGTTCCAAAAGGCGATGAACAACGCTTCTCCGTTGATCGAAGTCAGGGCACGCAGAGTCGGCGGTGCGACCTATCAGGTTCCCACAGAAGTTCGCCCCGAGCGGCGAACCGCTCTTGCAATCCGGTGGTTGATCTCCAACGCCAAAGAACGCTCGGACAAGTCCATGGCGCAAAAGCTCGCAGCCGAACTGATGGCCGCTGCCGTCGGTGAAGGCGGCGCCGTCAAGAAGCGCGATGATGTTCATCGCATGGCGGAAGCGAACAAAGCATTTGCGCATTTCCGGTGGTAAGCCGGAACTCGAACTGGTCCTAAACCAGACAATTTCTCTAGTACGTCGAACACGACCGATCCGGTGCTGGTGGTGCTGGGTTGACGATCGGGAGTAGTGGATTAGTATGCCTCGCGAGTACCCACTCGAAAGAACACGCAACATCGGCATCATGGCACACATCGATGCCGGCAAGACCACAACCACGGAGCGCATCCTGTTCTATACAGGACGTCTGCACCGGATGGGCGAGGTCCATGACGGTGCCGCGACCATGGATTGGATGGAGCAGGAAAAAGAGCGTGGGATCACGATCACGAGCGCTGCCACGACCTGTTTCTGGCGGAACAATCGCATCAACATCATCGATACGCCGGGTCACGTCGATTTCACGATCGAGGTCGAACGATCGCTGCGCGTTTTGGACGGAGCCGTCGCGCTCTTCTGCTCTGTGGGCGGCGTGGAGCCGCAATCTGAAACCGTGTGGCGTCAAGCGGACAAATACGGCGTTCCGCGCATCGCGTTCGTCAACAAGATGGACCGGGCCGGAGCCGATTTCCTTGGCGTCGTGGAGATGATGAAGTCGCGCCTCGGCGCAAATGCCGTTCCGGTGCACATTCCTGTGGGTGAAGGTGAGATGTTCGCCGGGATCATCGACCTCATCACGATGAAAGCCCGCATGTTCCACGAGGACACGCAGGGAACGACGTTCGACGATATCGATATCCCAGAGTCGTTGAAGTCTCGTGCAGCCGAGTACCGGCAGAAGATGCTCGAAGCCGTTGCAGACGAAGATGATACTCTCCTCGAAAAATATCTTGAGGGGAAGGCGATCAGCCCCGAGGAAGTCCGCGATGTGCTTCGTCGGGCCACGCTCAAGGTGAGCATCATTCCGGTGCTCTGCGGTTCGTCGTTCAAGAACAAGGGCGTTCAGAGCCTCCTGGACGGCATTATCGACTTCCTCCCGGCGCCGAAGGATCTCAACAAAGGGGAATTGCACGGCCATCATCCGCACCGGAAGGATGACGTCGTTCGCAGGGTTGCGGACAACGAGAAATTCACGGCTCTTGCGTTCAAGATCATGAGCGATCCGTTCGTCGGACGCCTGACGTACTTCCGCATCTATACAGGAACGCTTTCGGCGGGCTCGTACGTCTATAATGTCGTATCCGACAAGCGTGAACGTGTCGGACGAATTCTTCGCATGCACGCAAACCATCGGGAAGAGGTCCAAGAAGCATTTTCCGGTGATATCGTCGCGGCCATCGGCCTGAAGAACACACGGACGGGCGACACGCTGACGGAAGAGGAAGATCCCATCATCCTCGAGCGTATGGAATTCCCGGATCCGGTGATCGATGTTGCCATCGAGCCGAAGACCAAGGCGGACCAGGAGAAGATGGGTGAAGCGCTTTCCCGTCTCTCGGAAGAAGATCCCACGTTCCGTGTGTCCTCGAATGAGGAGACCGGACAGACGATCATCAGCGGGATGGGCGAGTTGCATCTCGAGATCATCGTCGATCGCATGAAGCGGGAATTCAAGGTCGAGGCGAATGTTGGAAAGCCTCAGGTGGCGTACAAAGAGACGATCACCAAGAAGGTCAAGGCCGAGGGCAAATTCGTGCGGCAGTCGGGTGGCCGTGGTCAGTTCGGTCACGTCTGGATCGAATTGGAGCCGAACGAAAAGGGGAAGGGATTCGAGTTCGAGAACGCCATCATCGGCGGCGTCGTCCCGAAGGAATATATCAAGCCGACCGAGCAGGGTATCGTCGAAGCGATGCGCAACGGCATTCTCGCAGGCTACCCGATCGAGGATGTGAAGGTGAAATTGTATGACGGGTCCTTCCACGCGGTCGACTCGTCGGAGATGGCGTTCAAGATCGCCGGCTCGATGGCGTTCCAGGATGCGGCAAAGAAGGCCGGTCCGGTTCTCCTGGAGCCGATCATGGCGGTCGAGGTGGTGACGCCGGAAGAGTATCTGGGCGATGTGCTGGGCGATCTGAATTCGCGACGCGGGAAGATCGAAGGCATGACGCCCCGGAAGGATGCGCAGGTCGTGAAAGCCTTCGTTGCATTGTCCGAGATGTTCGGCTACGCAACGCAGCTTCGATCGATGACGCAGGGACGAGCCTTGTATACGATGCAGTTTTCACACTACGAGCAGGTCCCGCGGTCGATCGCGGATCAGATCATTGAGAAAGTGCGCGGCAAAGATAGGGCTGGCGCTTAAACCAAGAACGTAAACGAGTACAGCAGTTCAACCAATAGGAGACCAACCAATGGCGAAAGAAAAATTCGACCGCAGTAAGCCGCACGTGAATGTCGGCACCATCGGTCACGTCGACCATGGAAAGACGACATTAACGGCCGCCATCACGATGGTGTTGGCGAAGAAGGGCTTGTCCGCAATCCGCACGTTTGATTCGATCGACAACGCGCCGGAAGAAAAAGCCCGTGGAATCACGATCAACACCGCCCACGTTGAGTACTCCACTGAGAAGCGTCACTACGCGCACGTCGATTGCCCGGGTCACGCCGACTATATCAAGAATATGATCACGGGTGCCGCCCAGATGGACGGTGCGATCCTCGTGGTTGCGGCGACCGACGGCCCGATGCCCCAGACCCGCGAACACATTCTGCTGGCGCACCAGGTGAACGTTCCGCGCATGGTCGTCTTCATGAACAAGTGCGATGCGGTGGATGATCCCGAATTGCTGGACTTGGTCGAACTCGAAGTTCGCGATCTTCTGAAGAAGTACGACTTCCCCGGCGACGAGATCCCCATCGTGCGCGGCTCCGCCCTGAAGGCGATGGAAGCGGCGCTTCGTCCCGATGTCAAGCCCGACGATCCGGCGTTCAAGAGCATTATGGAACTCATGGATGCAGTCGATGCGTATGTTCCGCTGCCCCAGCGCGATGTCGACAAGCCGTTCCTGATGCCGGTCGAGGACGTGTTCTCGATCACCGGTCGCGGAACGGTCGGCACGGGCCGTGTCGAGCGCGGTCATGCCAAGGTTGGCGACGAAGTCGAGGTCATCGGCTTGGGCGCCCACAAGAAGACGGTCATCACCGGCGCCGAGATGTTCCGCAAGGAACTCGACGAAGTGCGCGCCGGCGACAATGCGGGACTGTTGCTCCGCGGCGTCGACAAGACCGAACTCGAGCGCGGTCAGGTCATTGCAAAGCCGGGCTCCATCACCCCGCATACGAAGTTCGTGGCCCAGATCTACGTGTTGAAGAAGGAGGAAGGTGGACGTCACACGCCCTTCTTGACCGGGTATCGTCCGCAGTTCTATTTCCGTACGACGGACGTCACGGGTGTTGCGACACTGCCGCAGGGTGTTGAGATGGTGATGCCGGGTGATAACCTGGATGCCATCAACATCGAGCTCATCTCGCCGATCGCCATGGAAGAAGGACAGCGATTTGCCGTCCGCGAAGGCGGTCGCACGGTGGGTGCCGGCGTTGTTGCAAAGATCATTGAGTAATCACACCATGCCCGTCCCGGGCTGCGGTCTGGGACGGGTTCTTTCTCAGGAGTCGATCCTTGGCGGGTCAAAAGATTCGGATCAAGCTGAAGTCCTTCGATCACAACCTCATCGACAAGTCGGCCGAGAAGATCATCAAGACGGTCAAGTCGACGGGGGCAGTGGTTTCGGGCCCGATACCGCTGCCGACAAAGCGCAGCGTCTACACGGTGAACCGTTCTCCGCACGTCGACAAGAAGTCGCGGGAGCAGTTCGAGACGCGGTCGCATAAGCGACTGATTGACATTCTGAATTCCACGAGCAAGACCGTCGATTCATTGATGAAGCTGGAATTGCCCGCGGGAGTGGATGTCGAGATCAAAGTGTAGTACGCAATCGGCGAGCGGACGGAAGAGAGTGTGCGACGAGGCTGACGCCCGCGTGGCGGATCAGTATCGTCGGGGATTACAAGGAGCACGACAGTGAGTGGCATCTTAGGCAAAAAAATCGGCATGACGAGCCTGTTCGATGAAAGCGGGGAAGCGATTCCTTGCACGGTCATCGAGGCGGGCCCGTGCTATGTCACGCAAGTCAAGACGGCGGTGAAGGACGGCTACGAGGCCATCCAGCTGGGATTCGACGAACGCCCCGAGCGAACGGTCAACAAGCCGCTCAAGGGACACCTTGCGAAGGCGGGAGCGAAAGCGCTCCGGCTTCTGCGGGAGTTCCGTACGGCGAATGGCGCGACCGCGAAGCCGGGAGACGAGATCCGCGTCGATATCTTCGCACAAGGCGATGTGGTCGACGTGACCGGTCGGTCGAAGGGTCGCGGTTTCCAGGGTGTCGTCAAACGGCATCACTTCCGTGGCGTCGGCTTGATGACGCATGGTCAGTCGGACCGTGTGCGCGCACCAGGATCGATCGGCGCGAGCTCGTATCCTTCCCGCGTGTTCAAGGGAATGCGGATGGCGGGTCGGATGGGAAGCGACCAGGTGACGGTGAAGAACCTTCGCGTCGTCAAGGTCATCCCGGAATCGAATATTCTGATCGTGAGCGGTTCGGTCCCCGGCGCGATCAACGGCTATCTGGAGATCACCAAGGCGCGCTAAGCGCCATGGGGAACGCCATTGTGAAGGAATGCGCGAGTATGCAAGTCGAAGTCTATAAAACAGATGGAACACTCAGCGGCGAGAAGGTCGAACTCGATCCGACGGTGTTCGAGATCAAGCCAAGCGATCACGCCATCTACATGGCCGTGCGGAGTTTCATGGCGAATCAACGCCAGGGAACGCACAAGGTCAAAGGTCGGAGCGAGGTCAGTGGCGGCGGCAAGAAGCCGTTTCGGCAGAAGAAGACAGGGCGCGCGCGCGCCGGTACCACGCGATCACCGTTGTGGATCGGCGGCGGTTCGATCTTCGGACCGAAGCCGCACGACTACGTGGTGAAACTGCCGGCCAAGGTGCGTCTGCTTGCGCGCAAATCCGCCTTGACGTACAAGGCAAAGGACGGCGCCGTCGTCGTCGTCGAGGATTTCTCGGTCGACACGCCAAAGACCAAGCACGTGGCGGCGATCCTCAAAGCGCTCTCGCTCACCAAGAAGAAGACGCTGCTGCTGACCGGCAAGACCGATCGCACGCTGTATCGTTCCGGCCGGAACATCGCAACGCTGAACATCCGCGAGGCGGACAAGGCGTCGACGTATGACCTGCTGAATAACCAGGTGCTCCTGATCCAGAAGAGCGCCGTGAACGTGTTGCAGAATTCGCTGAAGAACTAAGAGGCCAGTCCATGGTTGGGATTTTGATACGGCCGATCATCACGGAAAAGATCACGGGATTGCAGGACGCGCGGCAATATGCGTTCGAGGTTCCGCTGAACGTGAACAAGATCGAGATCGCCAAGGCGGTGGAGAAGAAATTCAACGTCACCGTGACAAGTATCCGCACGCTGCGCGTCAAGGCGAAGCACAAGGTGCAGATGACGCGGCGCGGTCGGTTCGAAGGAAAGACCAAGAGCTGGAAGAAGGCGATCGTCACCCTGAAAGAAGGCGACAAGATCGACTTCTTTGGAAACGTCTGATTTGAGGACGGAGTAACGAATGGCAATCAGAAAATTACGTCCGATGACGCCTGCGACCCGGTTCTACTCGGTCGCGGCCTTCGATGAGATCACCAAGACGACCCCTGAAAAGTCGTTGCTGAAGCCGCTGAAAAAATCCGGCGGACGCAACAACATGGGACGCATCACCTCACGCCATCGCGGCGGCGGACACAAGCGCATGTATCGCGTCGTCGACTTCAAGCGGTCGAAGCGCGGCATGGCGGCGAAGATCATCGCGATCGAGTACGATCCCAATCGTTCGGCACGCATCGCGTTGGTGCAGTATCCTGACGGTGCGAAGTCGTACATCATCGCCCCTGACGGATTGAAGGTGGGGCAGCAGGTCGCGGCGGGCCCTGACGTCGATGTCGTCGTCGGCAATGCGATGCCGTTGAAGAATATCCCGGCGGCAACCTTTGTGCATAACGTCGAACTGACGCCGGGACGCGGCGCGCAGGTCGGACGCAGCGCCGGATTGTCGCTCCAGCTAATGGCCAAAGAGGGCGATTGGGTCACGTTGAAGATGCCGTCGGGAGAGGTGCGCAAGTTCCGGGGCGATTGCTACGCGGTCATCGGGAACGTCAGCAATGGCGACCATGAGAACATCAGCCTCGGCAAAGCCGGCCGTTCGCGTTGGCTCGGCATCCGCCCGCAGTCGCGCGGCATGGCGATGAACCCCGTCGATCATCCGATGGGTGGCGGCGAAGGCCGCTCCAAGAGCGGTGGCGGCGGACAGCATCCGGAATCTCCCTGGGGCAAGTATGCCAAGGGATTGAAGACGCGTAAGCGGAAGAATCAGTCGAACAAATACATCGTGAAACGACGCAAGTAAGGCTGAACCTCTATGAGCCGTTCGATCAAGAAGGGGCCGTTCGTCGACCCCAAACTGCAGAAGAAGGTGGAGGCGCTGAATAAGACCAATGCGAAGAAGGTCGTGAAGACCTGGTCGCGGTCCAGCACCATCCTTCCGGAGTTTGTCGGACACACCTTTGCGGTGCACAACGGGAACAAATTCATCCCCGTGTACGTGCACGAAGCGATGGTCGGACACAAGCTCGGCGAGTTCGCGCCGACCCGCATCTTCCGCGCCCATCCGGGGGTGAAGAGCGAGAAGTCCACCTCACCCGCGTAACAGACGATTCGACGAGAAGACGACATGGAAGCAAAAGCAATCAATCGGTACATCGGGACGTCCCCGAGGAAGATGCGGCTGGTCATCGACCTGATCCGCGGCAAGGGTGTGGAAGAAGCGTTGAGCATTCTGCACTTTGCGCCCAAGCACGCGGCAAAGACGGCGGAGAAGGTGCTTCGCTCAGCCATCGCCAACCTGCAGAACAAGGATGAGAGCGGGCGAGTGGATACGGCGACGATGTTTGTGAAGACGGCATTCGTGGACGGCGGCGCGACGATGAAGCGCGTCCTGCCGGCGCCGATGGGCCGTGCATTTCGCGTGCGCAAGCGCTCGAATCACGTGACCATCGTGGTCGCCCAACGTGTTGCGAAGGCTCGCGCCAAAGCGGCGAAGAAGCCGGCGCAACCGGCCGCAACGGAACCGAAAGCCAGCTAACCGGAGGAACTCGTGGGTCAAAAAACAAATCCGAACGGATTTCGCCTTGGCATCGTCCGCGCCTGGGATGCGAACTGGTATGATGAGAAGAGCTTTGCGGGCAAGCTGCAAGAGGACCTGGTCATCCGGAATTACATCCGGACCCGCCTCAAGAAAGCGGGCATTGCACGCATCCAGTTGGACCGGACGCCGAAGCGCGCCGTGGTGACGATCCATACGTCGCGTCCCGGCATCGTCATCGGCAAGAGCGGGAAGGAGATCGCCCAGCTCGAAGAAGAATTGAAGAAGCTCACGTCGAAGGATGTGAAGATCCTCATCCATGAGATCAAGCGTCCCGAACTCGATGCGACGCTCGTCTCGGAAAACATCGCAAATCAGTTGGAAGGCCGGATCTCCTTCCGTCGCGCGATGAAGCAGGCGATCACCGCGGCCATGCGCATGGGCGCCGAGGGGATCAAGGTCATGTGTGCCGGACGCCTCGGCGGGGCGGAGATCGCGCGCACCGAGCATTACAAGGAAGGACGCATTCCGTTGCAGACGCTGCGCGCCGACATTGACTACGCGCAAGGCACGGCCTTCACGATCTACGGCACGTCCGGAGTGAAGGTGTGGATCTGCAAGGGTGAGATCATTGGTTCGAAGTCATAAGGAGTCGATCGTATCATGTTGATGCCGAAACGAGTAAAGTTCAGAAAGGCGCAGCGCGGACGCATGAAGGGAAAGGCGACGCGGGGAGCGACGGTCGCATTCGGCGACTTCGGCCTCAAGGCGTTGCAGCCGGGATGGGTCACTCAGCGTCAGATCGAAGCATCGCGCGTCGCGTTGACCCGCATGATGAAGCGCGAAGGAAAAGTGTGGATCCGCATCTTCCCGGACAAGCCGGTCACGAAGAAGCCCGCGGAAACCCGACAGGGAAGCGGCAAAGGGTCGCCGGAGTTCTGGGTCGCCGTTGTGAAGCCGGGCCGCATTCTGTTCGAGCTTGGCGGCGTGACCAAGCCGGTCGCGGAAGAGGCGATGAAACTTGCGGCGCACAAATTGTCCATCCGCACCAAGTTTGTCACGCGCGTCGCCTATCAGGGCGCGTAAGAGGAGCAGCAATGAAAGCACATGACCTCCGGCAGTTGTCCGATGCGGAACTGATGAAACGCATTCAGGAAGAAGAAGAGAATCTCGCACATCTGCGGTTCCAGAAGGTCATCGGTCAGCTCGAGAATCCGATGAAACTGGGTCACATCCGCAAGGATATCGCTCGCATGAAGACCATTCTGCGCGAGCGCACCGCGAACACCACGCCGCCGCCGGCACCGGCCGCGACGGCATAAGCAGCAGGACCATCTATGACGGAAGCGACGAAGACAACGCGCGCCAAACGGAAAGTTCGGATCGGCAAGGTGATCAGCAACAAGATGCAGAAGAGCATCGTGGTGGCGATCGAACGCCGTATCCCGCATCCGCTGTACAAGAAGTACTATCAGCGCACCACGACGCTGATGGCGCATGATGAGAACCGCGAGGCTTCCATCGGCGACCTCGTGAAGATCGCGGAAACACGTCCCCTGAGCGCCCGCAAGCGGTGGCGCCTGGTGGAGATCATTGAAAAGGCGAAGTAGTCTGAACGAACAGGCACCCGTATGATCCAGGAAGAAACCAATCTGGTCGTCGCCGACAATTCCGGCGCAAAAAAAATCCGGTGCATTCGCGTCCTCGGCGGTCACGACCGCCGGTATGCGTCCGTCGGAGACCTCATTGTGGTCTCCGTGAAGAGCGCCATTCCCGGTGCGCCCGTCAAGAAAGGCGAAGTGCACAAGGCCGTCGTCGTCCGCACGAGGAAGGAAATTCGCCGCAAGGACGGGTCGTACATCCGCTTCGACGAGAATGCCGCGGTGTTGCTGAACCCGCAGGGGGAACCCCGGGGGACGCGCATCTTCGGCCCCGTTGCCCGCGAATTGCGTGAGCGACAGTATATGAAGATCATTTCTCTTGCTCCGGAGGTTCTGTAAGCGCTATGGCACAGACGCTTCATGTTCATAAAAACGATACCGTGATCGTCACCGCGGGCAACTCCTCCGGCAAGCAGGGCAAGGTCCTAAAGGTGTTCCCTGAGACCCGGCAAATCATCATCGAAAACGTCAACCTGATCAAGCGGCACACCCGCCCGAACCAGAAGAACCCGCAAGGCGGCATCCTGCAGAAGGAAGGTCCCATCCGTGCGGCGAATGTGATGGTCCTGTGTCCGAAATGCGGGAAACCGACCCGTGTCGGTCATTCGCATGTCAAGGACGCGACGAGCGGAAAGAAGCGGACGATGCGCGTCTGCAAACAATGCAGCGAGATGTTCTAGGAATACGATCCATGGCAAAAGAGAAAGCACCCAAGAAGGAAAAGGCCGAGAAGCCGGCTGAAGGCGGGAAAGCCTCCAAAGAAAGCGCCGTCCAGGAGAAAGGCGTTCCCCCGCGTCTCGCGGCCCGCTACAAGAGCGATGTCGTTCCGGCGCTCATGAAGCGCTTTCAATACAAGAGCGTGATGCAGGTCCCGCGCCTCGACAAGATCGCCATCAACATCGGCGTCGGCCAGGCGACGCAGGACCCCAAGCTGCTCGAGAACGCCGTGCATGAGCTGGAGCTCATCACCGGTCAGAAGGTCGCGATCACGAAGTCCAAAAAAGCGATCTCCAACTTCAAGCTCCGCGAGGGGTTGTCGATCGGCGCCCGCGTGACATTGCGGCGCGAGCGGATGTTCGAGTTTCTCGACCGCTTCATCAGCATCGCCCTTCCCCGCGTGCGTGATTTCCGCGGCGTGTCCGATAAGTCCTTTGACGGACACGGAAATTGCACGATCGGCGTGAAGGAACAGATCATCTTCCCGGAGATCGATGTGGACAAGGTTTCCCGCATCACGGGAATGGATGTGACCTTCGTGACGACGGCGAAGACCGACCTGGAAGCCTACGAGTTGCTGAAGGAACTCGGAATGCCGTTCGTCAAGCGTCAAGAGGTCGTCACCACGGCCAAGAATTCGTAATCGAGGAAAGGAGAGCTTGTGGCACGCTTAGCAATGCGAGTGAAGGCAAAACGGACGCCGAAGCATAAGGTCCAACAGCACAATCGGTGCAGCATCTGCGGCCGTCCCCGGGCGTACTACCGGAAGTTCGGCCTATGCCGCATCTGCCTGCGCAAACTCGCGCTCGAGGGGAAGATCCCCGGCGTTCGCAAGGCTAGTTGGTAAGAATCTATCGCACGAGAGAATGATCGATGGCAACAACAGATCCAGTCGCTGATTTCCTGACGCGCATCCGCAACGCCGGCAAGGCGAAGCATCGGCGCGTCGACATCCCCGCCTCCAAGTTGAAGAAGGCTTTGGCGCAGCTCCTCTTGGAGAAAAAGTTCGTCAGCGATGTCACGCTGCTCGAGGACAAGAAGCAGGGGGTCCTCCGCATCACGCTGAAGTATTATCAGGGCAAGCCGGTGATCGCCGGCCTCCGTCGCGTCTCACGTCCGGGCATCCGGAAATACGTCGGATGCGACGAGCTCCCGCGCGTACTGAACGGCCTCGGCATGGCCGTCATTTCGACCCCGAAAGGGATCATGTCGGATGCGCAGGCCCGCGCCGCCAAGCTGGGCGGTGAGGTCGTCGCATACATCTGGTAAGCGTTCGTTCTGTCAGGAGAAGAATCGTGTCACGTATCGGCAAGAAACCAGTCGTCATCCCGAAGGGCATCACCGTCACGGTCAAGGACGGATCGGTCAATGTGAAGGGACCGAAGGGCGAACTCGTCCGGACCATTCATCCGCAGCTCGCGGTTGAAGTCAAGGGGCAAGAGATCCTTCTTACCCGTCCGAACGATGAGAAGCGCGTTCGTGCATTGCACGGCCTGTGGCGCGCGTTGATCCAGAATATGGTCAGCGGCGTCAGCGAGGGGTACACCCGCAAGCTGGAGATCGTCGGTGTCGGGTACCGCGCCGAGATGAAAGGGACGAAGCTGAACCTAAACGTGGGGTACAGCCATCCGATCCTGTTTGGACCCCCGGAAGGCATCAAGATCGAAACACCAACCCAAACGAGCATCACGATCACCGGCATCGACAAGCAGCTGGTGGGCCTTGTGGCGGCGAAGATCCGGTCGTTCCGCGTCCCCGAGCCATACAAGGGGAAAGGCATCAAGTACGAAGGCGAATACATCCGTCGCAAGGCGGGCAAGGCGGCCGCTACCGGCGCGAAGTAACGCCGCGCGGTTCATCTGTTGATTCGAAGGACGAAGCATCATGATCCAGAAAAACACCGTTGAACGAAGACTGAAAAAGAAGGCCCGTATCCGCAAGCGGGTCGAAGGCACGAGCGACTGTCCGCGCTTGACGGTCTTCCGCAGTCAGAAACACGCGTACGCGCAGATCATCGACGACAGTACGGGGAAGACGATCGTCTCCGCTTCGA
>Ga0105103_10000101_pt1 | contig 43176 bp, 31 predicted proteins | sample PPLLaktember2015_2_FD_79107 | JGI IMG/M metagenome (GOLD analysis project Ga0105103, IMG submission 79107) | Freshwater sediment microbial communities from Prairie Pothole Lake near Jamestown, North Dakota, USA - PPLs Lake P7 Core (6) Depth... | ecosystem: Environmental > Aquatic > Freshwater >...
GCTTCGTGGGAATCGTGAAGCCGACGAATGAGCGACTGCCGCCGCCCATCGTCACTGGTCGAAGATAATAGCGCTTCGCGTAGATCGAAATATTGAGGATATCATGCCGCATCGCTTCCTTGTTCTGCTCGACCTCTTCGGCGCCGAAGAGTCCCAGCGCAGCGGAAATTGCGATGCCGACAATCAATATCCCCAATATCACGAGCAGAAGCTGTTGCTGACCCATGATATTCTCCCATCAAGTACACTCCAATGGGAATCGCTTCGACTTCTCGGTGCAACAGTCTTCCGATCATCTCCACGTGCCAGAGAGAAGCGCATCGCAGATTCCCTCCCCGTTGGAATCTATTCCTTTCTTCCTGCATTCGCAAGCGGTTGCTATGACGTGGCTCACATTCAGCTGGAAGCATCGGCGGTATTCACCACAGGTGCAGATTCTTGACTCTCAGAAGGAGAAGAGGTAGATTTGATTGCTTGGGGAAGAGTGTGGAAATTTCTGTACATCATTGCAGGGCGACATGAATGGCCTCCTCCGGGGGAAATGAGTATCGGATACTGATCAAAGACCGGTCTGGACGACCGGTTCAACGGCATATTATCGCCGGATCGATGCGGGAGGCGCGGAAGCGTGCCAAGGCATTCCTGGTCTTCCACGACGGCAAGATCCAATCAATCCGCCAAAAACGCCGCTATGTGTACCGGGTAAAACGGGGTGGAAAGGTCATTGAGGGCTCGCAATCGGCCTATTCCCGGACCGAGGTAGTCTCGGCGCTTCAGCGCCTCGGATTCGAGGTCAAATCGGTCCATCGGAATTATGCTTTCCTTCAGGGTGCGCCCGCCACGGAGATCGTCAGTTTCGTTTCACAAAGCGCGAAACTGCTTGAGCAGAAGCTCCCGTTCCATGAGGTGCTCTATCTCATGGCGAACAATACCCGGGAGAAGAACCTCCGCGCCGCGCTCCGGGAGATCATCAACGATCTGAGGAACGGGACCGATTCGCGCGAGGCATTCCTCCGGCAGTCCCCGGTCATCGGATATCATACCGCACTGATGCTTGGCATTGCGACCAAGAGCGGTGATATGCGGTCCATCTTTGAAAGCGTTGCACGCCTGGTCGAACGACAGGCCGACTTCAAGAAGGGATTGATGAGTTCTCTCATGCTCCCGGGCATTACGGCATTGACGTTGGTGATCGCGATCGGGTTCTATGTCCTGTATCTTCTCCCGAAGATGATGGATCTCCTCGGGCCGATGATCGAGGAGGTCCCCCCGTTGACCGCGTGGACGCTCGAGATGAGCGCGGTGCTGTCTGACAACCTGTATCTGATTTCGGGATTGCTGTTGGGGGCATGCGTCGCGTTCTACTTCTGGGTCAGCTCCCCGGAAGGCCGCGCACAATATCATCGATTCATCATCCATGTACCGTACTTCGGCCGCATTCTGCGGAATACGAGTGTGGAGATCTTCTGCCGGGTGTTAGGGATCATGTATACGTCGTCCGGCGAGAACATCGACGTGATCCAGATTGCGGCAGATGCCAGCGGGAACCGGTATTTTTCGAAGCAAGTGCGAACCATCGCGGTACCGATGATGCTCAAGTACGGCAGCGAGTTGGGACGGGCGCTGGAGGCCACGAAGTTCTTCCCGGAGATGGTGGTATCGCGGTTCAAGACAGGCGCCGAGACGGGAAGCGTGAAGGCAACAGCCGTGCAACTCGCCGACTACTATCAGATGGAAAACGGCTACGCCATGAAGAACCTGACCAATGTGATCGAGATGATCGTCACCATCCTGATCACGCTGTCGCTGGTCTTTCTGACGTATCTCTCGTCCGAGACGGCTTCGATCCGAATTCAGGGGCTGTAACGACTATTCAGGTTCATCGGGGGAACGATACAGCAGAATGCGATGATCGGCGGAAAAGAATTCACCACAAGCGCGAAGAAACGCGATCTGTCGGATGTCCTGCTGGAGAAAGGCATCATCTCTCCGGAGGTCCTCCTTGAGGCGGTCCAGGTCCTCAGCAACGATGAGAACCAGAAGAACCGCCGCAACCTGCCGTGGGTCCTCGTCAATGTGTTCAAGGTTGACCGGGACCTTCTGTATCGCGAGGTCGCGAACTTCTACGCGTTCAAGATCATCGATGTCTCCGGCGGCAAGCTCACGGATGACGTGCTCGCGTTCATCCGCAAGGAATTCAACACCCTTCCTGACTCCCTGAAAGACCTTGCGATCGAGCATCATACCCTGCCGTTCATGATGGACCCGCAGCGTCCGGACCGGCTCCAGGTCGTGACCTCGGATCCGACCTCCCGATTCGCGGTGACGGTCGCACGCGGATTCCAATACGGCAAATTCGAGATCTGCTACGTCCCGCTCTCGCAATGGGAAGACTTGTGGCGTCGGGTTGCGCTGGACCGCGCGATGTACGACGACCGAAAGAAAGACGATGCGGAGATCCGCTACGAACAGGAATCGAGCGAGGAGGCATCTGAATACGAACAGGCCCTCGAAGATGAAATCAGTCGGAGCGGTCTTGTTAACCTCGTCGAGAAGATCCTTGCGGACGGCGTCCGCGTGGGAGCAAGCGATATCCACATCTTTCCGAAAGGGGAGAAGGTCACGGAGTTCCACTTCCGGGTTGACGGCCGATTGACGCTCTGGTACACCCATCGCGACACGCGCGCGGAGGCAGTGTCGGCCGTCGTGAAGGATCGGGCGAAGAATTTGGACCGGTTCGAGCGCAACATGGCGCAGGACGGGTTCGCTCAAATGACGATCGACAACAAGACGATCAGATTCCGCGTGTCGGTTATCCCCATGGTGGGAAAGGAGTTGAAGAGCCGATACGAGTCGATCGTCATCCGTATTCTCCATGAACCCAATCTAAGTATTCGGGTGGAAGACCTCGGATTCGGTCCGTACGAAGAATCGGTCATCCGCAAGGCGGTTGCGAAGCCGCACGGGATCATCATTGTGACTGGTCCGACCGGAAGCGGAAAGAGCACCACGCTCGTCGGCGCGCTCCGGGCGGTCATGGACCCATCGGTGAATATCCTGACGGTCGAAGATCCCGTTGAGTATTTCATTGACGGGGCGCGGCAGGTGAAGCTCAACCCGAAGCTGGATTTCGAAGGAGCGCTCCGCGCCATCCTGCGTCACGATCCGGATATCGTGATGGTTGGCGAGATGCGCGACAAGATCACGGCGGACATCGCCATCAAACTTGCGAACACAGGTCACTTGACCCTTTCCACGCTTCACACGAACGATGCGCCGAGCGCCATCTCGCGTCTCTACAAGATGGGGATCGAACCGTTCCTCATCGGCTACGCGATTAACATCATCCTGGCACAGCGATTGCTTCGTAAGCTTTGCATTCGCTGCAAGCGCCCGGTCATGAATCCGGACAAGGAGGAACTGAAACTCCTCGGGTTCACGGACCAGGATATCGTCGATGCGAAGCTCTATGAGCCTGTGGGATGTCCCGAGTGTTTGCAGGGCTACAAGGGGCGAACCGCGATCCATGAGGCGCTCTATTTCCACAAGAATATCCGGCAATTGATCTTGCAATCCGATACCTTTGTTGATGAAGAGAAGCTCCGCGAGATCGCTTCGAAGAACGGCATGCAGACCTTGCGACATTCGGGGATCGAGCTCATCAAGAAGGGGATCACCTCGGTGGATGAGGTGGCAACGATCACAATGGAAGATGACTGATGAGTCTCGGGCAATCCATGCTTACCGCGGCGGCGTTGATCATCATCACGATGGTCGTTATCAGCGCGAATCGGCTCATTCTGGAGAGCCAGCAGGATGAGTTCGCTGGAGAAGCCTACAATCTTGCCTCGGAGATCGCGAACGCGTTGTTGATGGAAGCGTCGCGCAAACAGTTCGACGCGTATTATGATCCCTACGACAAGCCGATGCTTTGGGAGCTTACACCGTATAATGGTCTTGGACCGAATTCCACGGAGCAGTCAGCCGTCCCGCTTCCCGACCAGTATCCGTTCAAATCCATTTCAGGGTACAGTGACTTTGACGACTACCACCGGTATCGACGCATCGTGGATACCCCCACGCTTACGGGATTCGTCGTGTACGATACGGTATACTATGTCAGTCCTAACGATCTCGACACCAAGCTGAACAACCAAAGCTATCTCAAGAAGATGATCGTGACGGTAACCCATCCGCTCTATCTTCCCAAACCGGTTCAGTTCAGCACGATCATGACCTACTAATGGTCGCATTCCTCGATCTTATCGGCTCGGCGGTGATTCGCGGGGGGATCGTTCTCATCCTCCTGAGGTTGACGCTTTCGATGCAGGAAGTGCTGTATGAGCGGACGGAAAAGGCGGCAATGGAGCGGAACCTATCGGCCATCACGGAGGTTCTCTCCTATGACCTGAGGCATGTCGGCCTCAATGCTTCGAGCGGTCCTTTCTCCACCGCCGATACGAGCTACATCCGGTTCTATATCGATCTCGACAACAATGGCACAGCCGAACAATTGGAATACGACCTCGACTACATTTCGGGAACATCAAATCCCAACCTCTATGCGCTTCGTAGAAATGTTTTGGGTCCGGGTCAGAATTGGTACATGGCCAAGAATGTGACGCAGTTTCGGTTGCGGTACTATGATAGTCTCGGTGTCGAAACGACGAACTTGTCCCGAATTCGCTCCATTTTCGTGGTATTACGCATGCGCTCGGATAAGTTCTTCAACGGACGATATCCTTCGGCGGGATGGCAGAGTCACATCTTCCCCCAGAATCTCTGAGCCTGTGACTGAAGTCACAGCGTTTCTTCCGCGTTAGTATATATTACAGTCAAACAAATGGGTTCCTCAAAAATCATATTAGTGAGCGGTCTTTGTGTGATGCTGGGATTCTACGCCTACGTCATACAGAAAGCCAGCCAATCCATCGTCTCGGCGGGAACCGACCGACGGACGACGACCCAGGCGCGATTGCTGAGCAACGCGGCTCTTAACGCCGTCAACTACTACTTCTCGACCTCTGGTGGACAAACCAGCTATAACAAAAGCAACGTTTCGATGTCCGGTGGCAAAATGTCCTGGTCGACCGACACGACGTACATGACGTCGATGGGCATAGTCACCGTCACGGCAACCGGCGTGTATGGCCTTGATACGGTCAAACAATATGCCCGGCTCAGGCTGACGTCCTCGGGCGGAACCTGGGGAAGCAAGAAGCGCTGGTTCACATGGGGAGTCGACAGGATCTATGCCGACAAGCCGAAGTTCCATGAGGAGGAACTGAGAGTCGACACCCGGTTCTAATGTTCTTCTATTCGTTCACGGCGAACGCCGCCCTGCTTCGTTTCCGGTGCAAGGCGGCGTTTGTGTTCTAGGCAACTATTGATTGGGTGGTGACTTCGGCTACGCCATCGTATGGAAGGCCGAAAGAACGTCGTCATCTTCTTCAAGCAGATCAAGGACGGCCTGGACTTCTTTGGCGTGTTCTTCGGGGAGTTCTTTTGTCGTGGTGGGGATGTACTGCAATTCTGAGCTTGTGACCTCGATACCCTTCTCTTCCAACGCCTTCTGCATCCGCCCGTAGTCCACAAACGACGTATAGAGATGCAGTTCGTTCTCGTCCCCGGTCAGGTCGTCGAGACCGTGGTCGATCATTTCGAGTTCGAATTCATCGATGTCCTTCACAGCGGTCAGTGGGACCCGAAACATCCCCTTCCGTTCGAACATGAATGTGATGGCACCGCTGGCCGCGAGCGATCCGCCGTGCTTCGTGAAGATGTGCCGGATGCTTGCCACCGTGCGCGTCGGATTGTCCGTCGCGCATTCCACGAGAACCGCGATGCCGTGCGGCGCATATCCCTCATACACCACTTCCTGATATCCGGTCGTATCCTTCTGAGACGCCCGTTTGATGGCCGCCTCGATGCGGTCCTTCGGCATGTTGACGCTTTTCGCATTCTGGATTGCAATGCGGAGGCGTGCATTGCCTTTGGGATCGGGACCGCCCGCCTTCACGGCGATGTCGATCTCACGGCCAACCCGGTTGAACGCCTTTGCCATCCGCGCGAATCGCGCGAACATCTTGTATTTCCGTTTTTCGAATATGCGGCCCATAGGAGGAGTCAGTTATCAGTAGTCAGGGGTCAGTAATCAGTGGTCAGTACGAGAAAATATACGGAAAGGTGTGGAGAGATGACAGCATTCAACGGGGTTGTGCGTTGAGCAGCGCATTCAGGAATACCTGCGTGCATCGTTCTTCGCCGAATTCAGCGAGGGCGCGGTCGCGGGCTGCGGTCGCAAGGCGGGCGCGCATCTGAGCGCTGTCGAGCAGCCGTGTGATCGCGCGCGCGAGGTGACCGGGACTCTTGGGGAGGACGAGCAATGCTTCCTTGTCGTGCCGGGCGAGTTCGGGAACGCCGCCGGCGTCCGTCGCGACGATCGGACGTGCCATGGCCATCGCTTCGATGAGAATGAGGCCGTATGTTTCGGAATGGGATGGCATCACGAAGAGGTCGAACGTGGAGAGCAATTGGGCGACGTCATTCGTTTGGGGAAGGAACTGAACGACGTCGGAGATCCCGAGTGTCTCGACGAGCGCGCGCAGAGTGGAGGCGTATCCATGTTCGTCGCGCGTCTCTTCGCCGGCGATGACGAAGCGGGCTTTGGGGTGCGTCCGGCGTACAACGGGGACGGACCGGAGAAGATCCTCCTGCCCCTTCTGAGGATCGAGCCGTCCGATCATTCCCACGATGGGCGCGTGAGGCGGAAGGCTGAATCGTTGCCGTGCAGCCTCCGGTTTGATCCGCAGCGGGTCGAAGACCGTAAGGTCGCGACCGAGCGGAATCACGTGTATGCGATCGACCGGCATGGTCGTGCATCGCAAGACATCGGTGCGCATTCGCTCCGTGAGTGTTAACCAGAGCGCGAGATGCGAGTACATCCAACGGTGAAGAAGATCGCGCTTGTTGACCGCGGATTGCATTTGCTGGTAGAATGTCCAGAGGACATTCGGCAAGGCGCGGTGCGAGAGCGCCGCCAGAGAGATGTCTTGGGAGCGAAGCAAAACCGCATGCGTTGCGTTGACCGATCGCAGGATCGCGTTCAGTCGCTTGACCGCGAAGAGGTCGCCATATTTTGTGCGCGGGGCGAAATCATGCACGGCAACGTTCTGTGTCCTGGCATGTTCGGCGATGGGGGAAGCAATCGGTGCGGCGACTGCAACTGGTATGCCGGCAACGGTCAGTGCCGATGCCAAGCGGACGGTCGTCATCTCAAGTCCGCCGTTGGATCGTGATGGACAAACGAACACGATGGTCATGGAGGTATGACCGTCGCCTGATTTATCATCGGGTGTGATCATTGTCAGGAAAATACGGAACATCGGATGGATTGCCAAATCGACGCAGCGGCCGGGCTTGGGTCTGTCCTTACGCCCGATGGCCGCGCTTGCTTGTGGTTCAGGGGATAAGTGTCTACTTTCTGCCTGTATGCGAAGGATAATCCTCAATTGTGGGATGTTCAGGACACTCCCACTCCAGATGTTTTGCATCGCATCCCTCTTCGCGCAAGGGGGAGACCTCCGGGGCGTCGTCACGGATAGCACGAACGGCGAGCGGATTCCATTCGCCTCGGTGATGGTTCCCGCCCTCGGCAAAGGGGCCGCGACCAACGTCAACGGATTCTACCTTCTCCCAAACCTTCCCCCCGGACTCCACCAGGTCGCGGTCACTTCCATCGGCTATCAGAAAAGGACGGTCACGGTATCGGTTGGGCGGGGTGCCGTGACGGTCGCGAATATCGTATTGTCTCAAACACCGGTTGAATTCAGTGAAGTGCTGGTCGTCGAGAAGGGAAGGCGGGATCTCCTTGAGCTGAGCTCGAGCGTTCACGTCATTGAGAATCGCGACCTCCGGATCGTTCCTGTGGTGGCTCAAGACGATCTCTTTCGGGCTATCCAGGTCTTGCCAGGCGTACTGTCGACCAGCGATGTCAACACGCATTTCTACGTCCGGGGAGGTGGGGGAGATCAGAACCTCATCCTGCTCGACGGAATGAAGATCTATAATCCATATCATGCGTTCGGCGTCTTCAGCATTCTGGATGGCGATCTGCTCAGAACAACCGAGGTCTACACCGGGGCCTATCCCGCAGGATTCGGCGGACGACTCTCGTCGGTGGTGAATATGACGACGCGCGATGGCGCGGATGTTCCTCTCGCCGGCCGCGCAACATTGAACCTTATCTCGGGGAAACTCCGCTTGGAAGGACGCGGTGGGGAAGCCTTTCGCTGGCTTGCGAGCGGCCGGAAGTCCCTCTTTCCCGGCAACATGAACCGCTTTTTGCGCAAGCCAGCCCCGCTCTCATTCTATGACGGATTCTTCAAAGTCTCACGCGTGGACAATGCGTCGCAGGCGAAGTACGGGATAGAGGGATTATTCAGCGGCGACGATCTGCTTGCGGCGAAGGCAGGTGATGTTGGATACCGATGGCGGTCGAGTGCCGTGGGGATCGTTGGGTCGGGGTTGATCGATGATCGGGTGTTCGTGGACGTTGCCGCGTACGAGAACCACTTCCACGGAGAGCGAATGGGGGGCACGTCACCGACATCGACGATCGTCACCGAAACCGGTGTGCGAACGAATCTTTCGCTCTTCACCGAATCACGCGACGTATTCTATTTTGGATTCGAATTCGGCTTTCCCTCTCTCGAATACAAGCTGATCAACAGTCTGGGAGTGCCCGTTCATCTCAAGAGCGCGTTCGCCGAGACGTGGATCTGGCTGCGGTATCAGACGACGGTGATGGATCTGATGACCATTGACGCCGGCGTCCACGGTGACCTCGGCTCGGTCTTCCAGCGATCCGCCGGACTCGAGATTCTCCAACCCCGCATCACTGTCAGCACCGTGTTGACGGACGACATACGCTTGAAGCTCTCGTACGGCCGCTATAATCAGAATATGGTGACCGTGAACAATGAAGATGATGTGATCGCCATCTTTGATGCCTGGATCCGGGTGCCCATGTCGCTTCGGTCTGAAACCTCGGAACACTACGTTGCCGGGATCGACGTACCGATCTCTTCCTCGTTCGTGGCAAGTGTGCAGTCCTACTTCAAGACCTACGATCATCTTCTCACCTACAACCGGGACAAGGTGGATGCGAACGACCCCGACTATGTGGGGGGGACGGGGGAGTCGTACGGCGTGGAAGTACTGCTTCGCTACGGAGTTCCGTGGCTGGACGGCTACGTTGCGTACACCAACGGCAAGACCATTCTGAACAACGGCGGAATGAGCTATCCGGCCCGGCATGACCGACGGCACACGGTGAATGTTCTGCTGTCGGTGCGTCCGGTGAGCGATATTGAAGCGAGCGTCCGATGGGAATATGGCAGCGGATTCCCGTTCACGCAGACGGTCGGATACTATGACCGGCTCCCGTTGACGGACTTCATGCGGGACAGGAACATCTTCGAAACGGGGACACCATACACACGACTGGGAGCGAAGAATACCGCGCGGCTTCCCTCGTATCATCGGCTTGATTGCTCGGTCTCGTATCGGTTCGAGGTGGGGCCCATTGAGGCTCTGTTCGGCGTGAGTGTGGTCAATGCGTACGACCGGGACAACATCCTGTACATTGAACGCACGACGGGACGGACGGAGACCATGCTTCCCTTCTTCCCGACGTTTTCCCTTACGGCGGTGTTCTGATGACCGACGGCAAGCACCTCCTGATCTTCTGCGTCATGATGCTGTTGTCCGCGAGCGGATGCGACGACAGCGTCAGCATCAAAGGGCCGTACGATGAACGCATCGTCGTTTATGGGATTCTCCAGACGGATGCGAGCAGCCAATTGATTCGCGTGGCATCAACGTACGACCCCCCCGGACTCGACCCGATGGAGCATCGCAGCGAGGTCCCGATCACGGATGCCGTGGTCTCCATTACAGACGGGACGACGACGATCGTTGCCCGGGATACACTCATCCCGCGAACCGACACGACGCGCTACGAGAGTGCCCTCACGATGCACGTGTTGTCCCCGTTCTCTCCGACTCCTGGGGCGCAGTACACCGTTCGTGTCGAATCCCCCTCCCGCGGTTCCGTGTCCGCGGCCGCTCAGATGCCTTCTTCCGCGATCGTACTGGTGGGAAGTCCCACGTCTGTACAATCTCCGCTTCGTTTCCCACAGGAGATTCTCAGCGTCCGGGCGTGGGTCGACAGAACGACCGTCGGATATCTCTTTCTCTGGTATCTCGAGTACCAATTGATATCGCAATCCGGTCGCGCGTATCGAACCGAGATTCCCCTGGAGTACTCCTCCAGCGGCAGTGGCGATACCGTGGCCACGTATCCGGAACTCAAGCGCATCGCCTGGGAGTTGACAGGAAATCAGACAACGATCGCCGGGAATTTCTCCCTGAATGCGTACATGCGAATCGTGCGCGACTTGCAGGCGAAGCACAAAACAGACATTCGGTTCCGTGCGTCGCGCTTCCTGCTCATTCGGGTGGACGGAAACACCTACACGTATCATAGTATCGCGAACGGATTCCGGGATCTGTACTCGATACGCATGGATCTTCCGGACTTCTCCAACGTCAGCGGCGGTCTTGGGCTTATTGGGGCAATGACCGTCGACTCCAGCATCGTCGTGCTTCCCTCCGGGTTCCCCGCAGACTGAACTACACTGTCCGCGAGGGAATCTTCCTCTGCGGTGTGGTGTTCCACAATAGTCCATTCGCGTTCCCTCACAACCCTCAGGAGGATATCAATATGAGAATGTTCATTGTTCTGGCCGTCGCTTTAGTGCTTTTCGGTGCAGAGTCTCTGCTTGCACAAGCTCCACTCCGTGTTCCCCGGCTGAGTCAGGCTGCAAAGATCTCGCAGACCGTGGGATTGAGCGAAGTCTCGATCGCGTATCACCGGCCCGGAGTCAAAGGTCGGGCGGTCTTTGGGGACGTCGTGAAGTTCGGGGAGCCTTGGCGGGCCGGAGCGAACGAGCCGACCGTCTTCACTTTTAGCGATGAAGTGACGATCGCGGGGAAGAAGCTCGCCCCGGGATCGTACCGCTTCGTCGTGTTTCCCGTGAAGGAAGGGGAATGGGGTATTGTCTTCAACACCGACGTCAAGAACTGGGGATCGATCTACGAAGCGGCGTTCGACACGCTGCGCTTTTCGGTGATGCCGCAGGCGGGTCCATACGAAGAGTGGATGTCGTTCAGTTTTGCGGATCTGACTCCAATGTCCGCCCGAGTTGTCCTCGCCTGGGAGAAGGTCCGGATCAGCTTCGTCGTGGAATTCAACACATTGGGGAAGTTGCAGGCATCGATGGGGACGTGGCAGTTGCTGAACTCGGCCGCGCGGTTTGCGCTCGACAACAGTGTCTATTTGACGGAAGCAATGGCATGGGCGGACCGTTCCATCGCATTGGACAAGAACGCCCGCAATCTGCAAACGAAGGCGGAGCTGCTTGCAAAGGAGGGGAAGAAGAAGGAAGCGATCACGGTCGCGGAAGAAGCGATGCAGGTCGCAAAGGCGCGGGATGCAAAAGCGAATACCGCGGGGTTGGAAAAATTGATCGACGGGTGGAAGAAGTAGGAGAGGGAGCCATCCTTCCGTAGGTTACATCAGGTTCCCTTCTTCGCCGCTCAGTCCGCGTTGAAGGGAACCTTCATCTTTCCCGCACTCCCCGGGAATCCCCCGTGACCGGTCACCGCCTGGACCAGCACCGCGACCGCGACGACAACCACACACCCGACAACGTTGTACCACAACCACGCAATGTCTGTCCACGCGAAACTCGCGACGACGACCGCCTCTCCGGTGACCGCTCCGATGAACGCCGCCCTCCCGCCGATGCGCGGAAGATAGAATCCCAACAAAAAGATCCCAAGCATCGTCCCGTAGAACAACGAGCCGAGAATGTTGACCGCTTCGACGAGCGAGCCCAGCCGCGCGGCATACTGGGCAAACGCGATCCCGTACATTCCCCAAAAAGCCATCATTGCACGCGAGATGAACAGAGACCGGCGCTCATCGACTGAACCTCCGAATCGTCTGTAGATGTCGATGACCGAGATGGTCGCCAAGGCGCTCAGCTCGCCGGAGGAGGACGACATCGATGCGGCAAAGATGCACGCAATGATCAGTCCGATGAGCCCCGCCGGCAGATAGGTCATCACGAATGTCAGGAAGATGTAATTCGTGTCGCTCCGGTCGGCGCGCGGATCGGATTCGGCGATCAATTCCCCCGCCCGTGCTCGGATCTGTTCGTGTTCCGCCTGTCGTTCGATCAATGACGCGCGTGCCTCGGCGATCGCCTTGCTGTCATTCGCGTGACGCGCGGCGAGGTATTCGTTGGCGACATCCGCGCGCGACCGCCACACCTGCTCATGATGCTCCTCAAGCGAGCGGTACGTGGGACCGGCGCCGCTTTCGCGAACAGCGGCTTCGGTCACGGGATTGAAGAAGAGCGGGTGCGGCGTGAACACGTAGAATGCGAAGACCGTCGCGCCGATGAGCAGGATGAAGAACTGCATCGGGACCTTCGCCAAACCGTTGAACAGCAATCCCACCCGACTCTCCGCAATGGAACGCCCGGTGAGATACCGCTGAACCTGGGACTGATCGGTTCCGAAATACGCGAGCGCGACGAACATCCCCCCGATAATTCCCGACCAGAAGTTATACCGATTCTGCCAGTCGAACGAAAAATCGACCGCATTCAGACGGCCGAGGACGCCGGCGACGGACAGCGCGTCGGTGAACGAAACGGCGGGAGGAAGGAGCGCCACCGCCGTGATGAATGCAATGGCCATTCCCGACATTATGATCGCGAATTGCAGGACGTCGGTCTTGTTGACCGCCTTCACTCCTCCGGCGGTCGTGTAGATGATGACCACACCGCCGATGATGAGCGACGTGATGCGAATGTCCAGATGGAGCATCACGGAGAGCACGAGGGATGGGGCATAGATGGTCATGCCGGCGGATAATCCGCGCGCGATGAGGAATAGGACCGTGCCGACGATGCGCATCCTCGTGTCGAATCGCCACTCGAGGTACTCGTATGCGGTGTAGACGTTCAGTCGATGAAAGATCGGCACAGCCGTCGCCGAGAGGATGACCATCGCGATCGGCAGACCGAAATAGAACTGCACGAATCGCATGCCGTCCACGAACGCCTGTCCCGGGGTGGAGGTGAATGTGATGGCGCTGGCTTGCGTCGCCATGATGGAGAATGCGACCGTGTACCACTTGAGCGAGCGGTCCGCGAGGAGAAAGCCGTTGAGGTCACGACTCCCGCGTCCCTTCCAAAGACCGTAGGCGGTGATCCCGAGTAACGTGAGGGCGAGAACGATCCAATCGGCGAGACTCATGCGAACGCCCGCGAGAACCAGAGAAAGAGGATGATCCAGAGCAGGAGCATCCCGAGCACGATGGCGTACAGGTGCGACCAGCGACGGACCAGCGGGGGCGGATCGATGGGATCGCTTGAACGGTTCATTGCGGCTGTCCCTTTGTACCGTGAGTGCCGGTCGCACGAGCAGAGACGAGGTTGGCGAACAGGCGATATGCGCCCTCAACACCGGCGGGGAGTTGGCGGAAGAACGAAAGCCCCGTGTAAATGAAGATCCCTTTGCCATGCTCCGCGGCGAGCAGTCCGCCCGCCGATTCCGATTCCCCCTCATCATGCGCTGCAAGGATGGGCACATATCGCGAATCCCATTTCCCCGCATAGTAGAGTCCACGTTCCTGAACCCATCCTGAAAAATCCCCCTGTGTGATGACATTCGGTCGGTTCAGCAGGGGATGCGAGGGGGCGAGAAACCGCAGTTCCGCATCCTCTTCTGTTACTCGATCGCGGGAGATGGTGAGCGGAAAAGGTCCGATGTTCTCGGATTCTCCCCGTTGTGTCGTGACGTATTGGACGACGAGCGTTCCCCCCTGGTGCACGTAGTCCATCAGCCGTTTCTGGTGGGCGCGAATCGACGGCCGCGTGTTGTAGGCCCGAATGCCGGCGACGATCGCATCGTACGTCGAGAGGGTCCCCGTTGCGAGTTCTGCATCGTCGAGGAGTGTAAGAGTGTATCCCATCTGCTTCAGTGCTGTCGGAATGTCATCTCCCGCACCCATGATATAGCCGATTCGGGAACCGCGCACAGAGATGTTCGAGCGAATGATGCGCCCTTGCGCGGACGTGAAGAGGAGCTGAGGCGGGATGTGATCATACGCTGCTGACTGCACTCCGCGATCGTAAACCTTCCCGCCGATGTCGACCTGCGCGGAGAGAACTCCAGAACGAGCGGACGCCGTCGGAGCGATCATGAATCGTGCGACTGTTTCCTCGTCACGTCGGTTCAGCGTGAATGGTTGTTCACGCGGCGATACCTCCCATCCCTTGGGGAGGAGCAGTCGAATCATCCCAGTGATTTGCGGAATGTGTGCGCGGAGCGCGACATCGATCGCCCGCGGCTTTTCGCTGCCGGCGAGAACGACTGGCTCCGTGAATACAGCCGTGACGGGAGGAACTACAAGCAGCGGTCGAAAAACCTCTCCGCTTACCGGGTCGATCCGCTTGTGCTGTGCTTCGATCTCCAGCGGGAGCGTTCCATGAGGCGAAGTGAGGCGAATGACGAAACGAAATGGAGTCGGTGATTCCGGCTGCCCGATCAGTTCAGCATTTTGAACGCTGTAGAAGCCGACGCTGCGAGGGTCCGATTGCCAATAGGGTTCCGTGATCGGAGTTGTCTCAGGCACTGAGCAGGTGAACGACCTGCGCAAGGGGACGTTGTTCTCCAGGGGAATCCGAAGAGTTGAATCCGAGCCAAAGGGAAGCAAGACATGGTCCAAGACCCAGGGGATGTTCGACCGATTGAGTGCGACGAAAGAAACGGTGAGTAAGGTTCCGGGGCTCACCGCGTAGTCCGCAGCACTCGCTTCGAACCAAAGGCCGGAGCACGCCCGGATGATCTCGATGAGCTCGCGCCGTTTATGTGCGAGCGATGAAGCATTCGGAAGCCGGTCGAGCACATGGAGCAACTCCATCAGGTGGGGAACCGAGCGCTCGGGGACCTCGTCGTTGAATTGCTCGCGAATGATCGTGAGCAGGCTGTCGAATCGCCCGCCTCCGGAGAATCGCGACCACGTCGTTGTGATCCCGTCGAAGAGGTCAGCGCGAGCTTCGACACCGGCAACATGCTGGAAGTAATTGAGCATCGACCCGCGATTCTGTGCGGCACCGAATCCCTGGCTCTTGTGCATACTGCGAGCTTCTCCGGCCAATTCGGAGAAGGACTTTCCCAGCACGGGAGAATATTCGCCCACATCCATGCGGACCCGCATCCGTTCGTGCCACGACGAATCGCCGGAGGAGGGACGGAACGCATTCCAGACCAACCGCGTCGCTTGCCACGGACGAAGAGACGTCTGCTGTTCCGGGAAGGCGGAAGGGTCGGCCGCCGCGGTCAACGCTTGTTCGGTGAGAATCGCCGATGCCGTATGATTCCCGTGTCCGCCGGCAGCAGGCGAGAAGCGCGTGATGATGACATCGGGCTGGAAGGTCCGGATGACGCGAACGATATCGCCAAGGATCTCTCGTTCGTTCCAAATGCGCATTGTTTCTGTTGAGGTCTTTGAGTACCCGAAGTCGATCGCGCGCGTGAACCATTGCTCCGCGCCGTCGATGCGACGGGCGGCGAGCAACTCCTGCGTCCGGATCATACCGAGGAGCTGTCCCTGTTCATCACCGATCAGGTTCTGTCCTCCCTCGCCGCGGGTCAGAGAAAGATACCCCGTGCGATAGCCGCGGCCGCGCGCAAGCGTCGCCAGCAGTGCCGTGTTCTCGTCGTCCGGATGCGCGGCGACGTACAGAACCGAGCCGACGAGGCCAAGCCGCTTCAACGCAAGCCGAATGTCGGAAGCGCTCCGGAGCGGACCATTCGCAGGCGAATCGCTGAAGATGAGATGGATGGAAAGCAGGAGGATCGCAACGCGTCTGAATATCATCTCTCACTCTTGCGGGAAGATGGCGTGAATGACGAAATGTACTTTGGGGAAGGGGAAGCCGCAAGTAAACCCTCTGATGAAAACAACGCGGGTCGCACCGCCGTTCCCCCGTTCAGAGGTTCAGACGATGCGACCCAGTCGGTATGCTCGAGGTATTACTTCTTGCGCTGCGCTCTGTAGTTGTCGTACTGAATGGCCTTCTTCGTGCGTGAGGCATCCCCCTTCTCGTCCTTTACCTCGTTCTCGTAGGACCCCAGACGCCCCAGCTGATCGTCGATCGCCTCCTTCATCGCCCCGGATCCCTGCGTCGCTGCGGGCGAAGCCGCAAGCGCGGATTTCGCTTCTTCCAGACGTTGCTGTGCGCCCTGACGATCACCTGCATCGAACAATTGTAACGCCTCTTCCACGACCTTCGTCGATTGCAGGATGTCTGCCTTCGCCTGGATCTCAAGATCCCGACTGCGTTCCACGTCCTGCCGATCCTTCGTGTAGGAAAGGGAAGACGTGAACGAAAGCGACTGCGAGGATCGTTTCCCTTCGGCCGGAATGGCGAGGGCACCGGATGCAAGCATCACGCTCCCGCTTCCTCCTTCAACGTCGACGCTCAATGACAGTTCCCGGTCCTCTCCGTAGTACAGGTCTCCAAGCGGAATGGTGATCGTGCGCCCTTTGTTCTCATACGACGAACCGATGATGTCGCGCATGCGAGCGGAAGGATGAAGTTTCAGCTCGATGACGGAGTTGTGGGCGTACAACCGCGACAACATCTGGAACTCGCTGCGGAAGATGGAAGCGAGCTGCTCCGGATGTTCGATGAAGTAGTAGTTCCCGCCGCCCGATTCCGCAAGATTCATCATCAGATTCTCGTTGTACGACAAGCCGACTCCCATCGACGTGAGCGAGATCGACTCGCCGCGATGACGGCGGGCGATGCGGCCGAGCGCCCGCGGATCGGTCATGCCCGTGTTGGCGAGCCCGTCGGAGATGAGCACGACACGATTCACGGTTCCGGCACGGCGCTCCCGCGATGCCTGACGGAATCCTTCCGCCATCCCCGCACCCAGGTTGGTCGATCCGCGCGGATAGATCTGCTCGAGAAGGGCGAGGACCTGCTCGCGGTTCCGGACGCGTCCCGCGGGACGCAGCACCTCGACGACGTCGTCGTACATCACGATCGACAGGATGTCTTCAGGTCCGAGTTGCCTGACCAGCATCGCGAGTGCGGACTTCGCGTATTCCATCTTGTTCTCTTCCGCCATCGAACCGCTTCGATCAATGACGACCGCGAGATTCATCGGACGTCGTTGATGGTCCCGGTCTCTCGGCGTTGTGACGGTGAAATGCAGGGTCACCGTTCCGCCCTGGGTGGTGATCAATGGTGTATTGAGCCTGCATCGGATATTCGGGTCATCGCCGCCCCGCACGTTCGCGTGCATGCAGGATGAGTATGTCAGCATGGCCGCCAGGGCCAACAGGGCACGAATTCGGTGTTTCATGACATTTCCTCCGTTTGTGGTTTGAATTCGGGACTGCGAGTTCGTACGTTGCAGTCGTTCACCTTCTGCCTGTTGATGTCATTCATCGTGGAAAGGTAAATGGCGGCTTCGTTCATCCGGCTGAACACAGACGAATACATCCTGGAGCGGATCAGACGCGGCGATGAGGGGGCGCTCGTTGACCTGTATCACAGCGGCCGCAGGATGATCGGCGCATTTGTCGAGCGGAATAGCGGCTCGCGCGATGACGCGGACGATATCATCCAGGAATCGCTCGTGATCCTGTGGGAGCGGGTACGCGCCGGCACGGTCGCGCCTCAGGCAAAGATCACCACGTTTCTGTACGGCATCGCACAGAATCTGTGGCTCCGGCGCCTGGCGCGGAAGAAACGCGAGCGTCCATCCGATATCGATCTCAATATGGCCACAAGCGGCGATCCGTCTCCCCTGGAGGAACTGATCGAGTCGGAATCGGTCACGATGCTGCGAGATGCGCTCGACCGTTTGGGCGAACCGTGTCGCAGCGTGTTGCTGCTCTACTACTATGAGGAGTGTACGATGCAAGAGGTCGCCGACCGTCTTGGATTCGCAAACGCCGACACGGCGAAATCAAAAAAATACCAGTGCAAGAAGGCACTGGAACAGTTGGTGAAAGGATGAAGGCGATGTCCGGACACGAATCGGATCATTGGACAGCGGACGAGGAACTCCTCCGACGCTTTGTTCTCGGCCGGCTTTCCGGAGAGCAGACGAAGAAGTTGGAGGAGCATCTCGCTGGATGCAGCCAATGCCGGAATGCGGTTGACACGGAACGGCGCATCGCTGCCGCGGCGAAGGCGTTGGGCCGATCAGAGTTGAAGATGCGTCTCAAGAACAGCCTCGGCGATCGACGGCGTCGTGTTTCAATCGAAACCTACAGCGCTGCAGCGTTGGTGCTCATTGCGGTGGGCATCGCTTGGATGAGCGGCGTGCTCGAAACAACATCCGAGGTGACATCTGTTGCCGAAACGCAACCGATCGGGATCGAAGAACGGAAGAAGAATGAGATCGATGCCGAGACGTATCGTCGTGCCGAAAAAGGGGGCGGGACACGGCGATTGAAGAAGGACTCAGAGGACAAGAAGGAAGAAGGAGGCGTGTCCCTGGACCTGCCGGAACGCACGCTGGCAGACGCAGGTACGGGAGCAGAGGAACGGGCGGCTGCCGATACGGTTGAAGCAGAACGGACTGAGATCGCCGCGGCACCTGCTGCTCAGCCGTCGCCAGTACGTTCGATGTGGATCGAAGGGATAGAACTCGAAGGCGCTGAACCGCGTCGGACGAGCGAAGCGCTTCAGGCGTCTAAGATGGGAGAGGCGAAAATGAAAGGAGAGGTGGCGGCGAAGGCCATCACGCGCGAACCACTGGAGCAAGCGCAGCGACAACCAATCGAAGTGCAGCAGCGATTGACATCAGAGCTTCCACCGCTCCAACAACAATGGCAGCAACAACGGCGAAGCGTGCAGGCGCTGATCGAACGGTCGGACGGCCAGGTCCGAATGACCGTGTACACGGATCATGCCATCGAGGCATCCGACCGTCCACCTGTCGTTCAGCAGGTCCGTGACGACTCGCTCGTCGTCATCGTCGGACGTCATCGCATCGGGTTCCGACTGCCGCAGTCCTGGACTCGGTGATACTCGACGGCAGCGGTGCCGTCAATGAGCGGACGCTTCTTTGTGAGAGGTCTGTTCTTGTGCGCTCAAGTCGCGTGAGACGTACGAATAGATCGCAGGAATGACATACAGCGTCAGGAACGTTGCCAGGAACAATCCCCCCACCACCGCGATACCCATCGACATTCTGCTTTCCGCCCCTTCTCCCAACGCGAGCGCGATCGGGAGCGAGCCGAGGATCGTTGACAAACTTGTCATGAGAATGGGCCGGAAGCGCTGCGACGCCGCGTCCTTCACTGCGTCCATCGTCGCGAACCCGTTCTCCTTCCGTTGGTTTGCGAACTCAACGATCAAGATCCCGTTCTTCGTCACCAGACCGATGAGCATAATGATACCGATCTGGCTGAAAATATTCAGCGTCTGTCCAAACACCCACAGGGAAAGGACGGCTCCGGCGAGCGCGAGCGGAACGGTCAAGAGGATCGTAAAGGGATCACGGAAGCTCTCGAACTGCGCTGCGAGCACGAGATAGATGAGCACCAGGGCGAACATGAACGAGAACTGAAGGCTCGAAGAACTTTCCGAGAAGTCACGGGAGGGACCGTCCAACGCGGTGCTGAATGAATCGTCGAGCACCCGCTGTGCAACGGCGTCCATCGCCTCGATCCCCTCGCCCAGCGTCTTGCCGCGTGCGAGTCCGGCCGATACGGTCGCCGAGAGATACCGGTTGAATCGATATCGCTGTGGCGGGTTCGATTCCTCGGTCAACGTGACCACGTTGTCCATCTGGATGAGTTCGCCGCGGTTGTTCCGCACGAACAGCGATTTCAGGTCCAGCGGCTTGTCGCGGTGCTCCCGTGCGAACTGGCCGATGACTTGATATTGCTTCCCGTCTCGGACGAAGAATCCAAACCGCTGTCCGCTGAATGCAAGCTGCAATGTCTGCGCGATGTCGAGCACGGAGAGGCCCAGCACCCGAGCACGCTCCCGGTGAATGTCGACGCGGAGTTCCGGCTTGTTGAACTTCAGGTTCACATCGACGACCTGGAACGTCGGATCCTGTTCCGCCTCGGCGAGGAACCTCGGAAGAACTTCCTTCAGTTTGTCGAAGTTGGGGGCCTGAATGACGAACTGGACCGGCAATCCGCCGCGCCGGCTGCTGCCGATGGTTTGGTCCTGAGAAACGAAGGCGCGTGCGACCGTCATAGGACGGATCTGGACCGCGAGGGCGTCGCTGATCTCCTGCTGCGTGCGCCTTCGTTCTTGCGGCGGGACGAGCGAGATGTTGAGGAAGCCGCTGTTCGGTCCCCCCATGCCGGTCAGCGTCAATGCGGCCTCGAGTTCCGGCACCGACGCCTGGACGGTGGTGAGCATACTCTCCATGTACTCCGACATGTATTCAAACGTCGCACCTTCCGGCGCGGTGGCCGAGATCCGGAGTCGGCTGCGGTCCTCGAGCGGCGCGAGTTCGGACTTCAGCAGGCTGCCAAGGCCGACGATGACCGCGACGGCGAGCCCCATCACCACAAGGCTCAACGAACGCCGCTTCATGAATGCGTCGAGCGAGGAACGATACATCGCGTTCAAGCGGACGAAGAACGGTTCACTCCATTGATAGAATCGGCTGTGCTTGTTCTCGTGGCGAAGCAGACGGGTGGAGAGCATGGAGGTCAACGTCAATGCGACGAATGCGGAGATGGCGACCGAACCGGCCACGACGAATCCGAATTCACGGAACAACCGTCCGGTCAGCCCCTGCAGGAACACGATCGGCATGAAGACCGCGATCAGCACCACCGTGGTCGAGATCACGGCGAAGAAGATCTCCTTTGCGCCCTCCTTTCCCGCTTCGATGGGCGGGAGCCCATCCTCGATCTTCGAATAGATGTTCTCCAGAACGACGATCGCATCGTCGACCACAAGTCCGATGGCGAGAACGATGCCCAGCAACGTCAGGATGTTGATGGAGAATCCCATCATGTACATGATGAAGAAGGATCCGATGAGCGAGATGGGGATCGCCAGAACCGGGATGACCGTTGCGCGCCAGTCGCGCAGAAAGAGGAAGATGATGATGACCACCAGCATGAATGCGATGAAGATGGTTTCCTGCACTTCGGCAATGGATCGCCGGATGTAGTTGGTCGCATCGTAGAAGATGTCCACGTGCAGGTCGGCGGGAAGCGTTCGCTTGATCTGCTCCAGCCGATAGTTCACTTCATCAGCGATCGCGATGTTGTTCGACCCGGGCTGGGGAACGATGACGATGGCGATCATCGGGATGCCATCGCGTTTCAGGATGGAGCGTTCGTTTTCGGGTCCCAGCAGCGCCTCGCCGATATCCCGCATGCGAATGATCCGACCGCCCGATTCGCGGATGATCATATTGTTGAAATCCTCGACCGTCGACATCCGTCCGGTCGTGCGCACCGTCAGTTCCGTCGCGTCGCCTTCGATGCGTCCGGTCGGCAGTTCGACGTTCTCGCGTTGAAGCGCCAGGCGAACATCCTGCGGCGTGATGACGTATGCGGCCATGAGTGCCGGGTTCATCCAGAGACGCATCGAGTAGCGTTTCTCTCCCCAGATGCGGACCTCGCTGACGCCGGGGATCGTCTGCAGGCGCTCCTTGAAGATATTGATCCCCGCGTCCGTCAAGTCGAGCAGATTGCGCGTGTCACTCCGCAGGTTGATCATGACGATGGGATTCTGGTTCGCGTCCGCCTTGGTGACGATCGGAGGATCGGCGTCGGCGGGGAGATTGCGCATCGCACGGGAGACGCGGTCACGGACGTCGTTTGCCGCTTCTTCCAGCGGAACTTCCAGGTTGAATTCGACCGTGATGCTGCTCGATCCCTCGCGGCTCGTGGAGGTGATCGATTTGATGCCTGCGATCCCGTTGATGGATTCTTCGAGCGGCTCGGTGATCTGCGATTCGATGACGTCGGAATTCGCGCCGGTGTACGACGTGGAGACCGTGATGACCGCCGGATCGATGGCGGGATATTCGCGCACACCGAGGAACGTGAAGGAGATGATGCCAAAGACGACGATGACGATCGACATGACGATCGCCAGGACGGGGCGGTTGATGCTGACGGATGAGAGACTCATGGTGTCATTCTCCGTCAATTCACGCTGTTCAGACGAACGCGTGACCCGTTCGAGATCTGGAGGATGCCGCTGACGATGACGGTATCACCTGCGGCGAGGCCTTTCGTGACGAGGACGTTCCGTTCGGTACGCGTACCGATTTCGACGTCGACGCTCTGTGCTTTCCCGTTCTGATACCGAAAGACCTGCTGTCCCTTCAGCACCGGAACGATGGCTTCTGTGGGGACCAGAAGCGCATTCGGGTCGATACTCACTGTCAACGTGATCTCCGCAAATGCGCCGGCCTTCAGTCGTTCGCCGGGATTCTCCGCTCGCGCGCGCACTTGAACTGTTCGCGTGGAGGGATCGATCTTTGGCTCGATCGCATAGACGAACGCGGGAACCTGATCGCGCGTTCCCTGGACGCGAAGCATCACTTGAGCTCGCGGCTTGACGAACGCCGCAAAGCGCTCAGGAACGGAGAAGTCGACCTTGATGGTGCTCAGGCGAAGCAACGACGCGATGCGGGAACTGGTCGTGACATAGCTTCCCTCGCTCACATACCGCAGGCCGATGATGCCATCGAAGGGAGCGCGGACCTCTGTCTTCGCCAAGTTCGCCCGAACTGCCATGCTTTCCGCCCGGACGGAGTTCAACTGGTTCACCGCGAGGTCGTACTGCTCACGGGCGGTCAGGTTCTTTTCCAGGAGCAACCGCTGTCGTTCCTCATTGTCGGTCGCGATCTTGATCTGCGACTCGACCTTCTTGAGCTGCGCCTGAAGATCCGCGTCATTGGTCTTCACGAGAAGTTGACCTTTCGTCACGCGCGTCCCCTCGTTGAAATTGATCTGGATCACGCGTCCTGCCGTTTCGCTCCGCAGGTCCACCTCCTCATCCGCGAGGATCGTTCCCGTGGTTGAGATACGTTCGGCGAAGGGGGCCGATGTCAACACCACGGCATTAACGATCGTGGAACGCTCGGCGGGGCCGGGAGTACCAGATCCCGTACCGGGACCGCCGACGGTCGCATCGCCGCGTGAGAAATAGAGATACCCGGCGACAGCGACGACCAGGACGATGATCGAAATGGAGCGAACGCGAGATTTCATGATGGCTCAAGTGATCGTGAATGGATCATGCTTTGGGAAACAAATACGACGGACCACTCCCGTGAATGTTCCGCAACAAGCAGTGTACAACGATCTTGATCGGGAGTCAATCAGACGACGGTCACGGCAGGCTCTGCGGGGATCGGGATCAGCAGTTCGGCGAGCTCCGCCTCGAGTGCGGAGAGATGGTCTTCCATTGAAGCTCGGCATTGGTCGGTGAGCGATGCGATCGTCGGTATGAGGTCGCGATAGTATGCGATACCGGTGTGGAGATTCTCACGAAACCCGGCGAAGTGCTTGGAGTCCTTCACGGTCAGTGAATCCAGGCGCTTCTGAACTTCCTCCCGCAGATAGTTCACATACAGCCGGAGTTCGTTGATGAACATGTGAGGACGGTCTGCATCAACGAGATTCTGTACACGTCCGTAGATGTATCCGACCATTTCGTCGAGTGAAGCGATGCGGGAGAAGAACGCGAGGTTCGGTCCCGGACAAATAGCAACGGAATGCGGTGATGTTCCATTCGTGTTGTCGGCGAGGTACGCGGCCGCAGCAAGATCCTCACAGAGACATGCCTTTTGGATCACCGATGCGATCCGTTGTTCCACGATCTCAGGCGCGAGATCGCTCGTGCGCAGCTGGTCGATCTTGAGTTTCTGATACTGACGCGAGGCGGTGCAGATCGGCTCGCTCGTGAACTCCGTGTTGGACACGAGGAACTTCTTCTTGCAGGGACTCCCTGGGCGGCCTTCCTCGAACCGCTTGAGAATGGTCTGCTCGCTCGCGGTGTCTCGGAGGTTGTTGAACCGGATGCCGAGCGGAGAAGCGTCGCTCAGATAATAGTCCTCCTGCCGCGCTCGGGCGAGGCGCCGGCGCGTGTCGTCGTCGACGTTGGTGGCTTCGGGAACGAGCAGGAAGGGGGAGCCCCAGCCGGTTCCGTCGAGCGCGTAGTGGTTCCGGAGGAATGCATCCTCCTCGGAGGTACCGATACCGCCTTGCGCAGTAACGCGGAAGGACATCGGCGACTGCGGAACAGGAATTCCCCGCTCACGCAACGCCGCCGCATACAACGTGCTGAGTTCCGTGCGAAGTGCTTCGCGTTGAAGTCGGAATTCTTCCAGGATCGGTCCAAGCAGGAATCCGTCGGTTGCGAATGCATGTCCACCGCAGTTGAGTCCGGATTCGACACGGAACTCGGAGACCCACACCCCCTTCTTGGCGAGGATCTTCCCCTGGATGTACGCGGAACGATAGTCGCTGACCTTGAGCGTGACGCGCTTATTGAGCTTTCCGTCGTCGTCGGGAAGGAATTCGGACCGTTGGGCGATGTACGAGAACAGCCGCTGGTTGAGTCCGGCCGACAAGACCACGGATGATCGAAGGTCGCTCGCTGCAAAGCCGCGGAGAGCGGCGAGGGCGTCGGAGAACTCCGCCGGGAGCGGGTGATGGGCTTGGTCGGCATTCACCTTGTCGAGCTTCGTCATGATGTTGACGTCAATGTCGCCGGCAACGACCTCGGCGCGCAAGCGGTCTTCCAACTGGCGCTTCTCGCTTGCATCCTTCGTGTGCATCATACGGGTGTAGAGACGTTTGAGCGGCGATTGGTCCGGCAGGAGCTCGAAGTATCGAACGATCTCGCTTCCTTTCTCAAATGCGGCCGCGCGAAGCGATTCGAGCTGCCGGTCGACGAGCTTCTGGACCAGATTCAGGTACGCCGTGATGCGTCGTGCCCGGCTGTCATGCTCCCGTTGAGGGATCGGTTCGTACGGTTCATTGTGCAAGCGCGCATATTGATCGCGCATATGCTCAATGAGGATGTCGTCTACGATGGACATGACGGACGAAATGCCGTACCGCGCGACACGAAGCGGCGTGTCGATCGAGAAGGCAAGACCCAGGACGGGAATATGAAAGGAATGAACCGGAATGTTGGCCATCAGCACTACCACCTTCACGAGAAAGAGAAGAACGTTCTCCTTTAATAAGCACAATTCTGACGACATCTCAAAACATTCCGGGCGATCGGGACGGTTGCTCCTCGCGGGCCTCCTGAGTATATTGACACCTATGATGACCTCGATCGTGATCTTTGGCGCCTCGGGCGACCTGACCGGGCGAAAGTTGATCCCCGCATTGTTCCGAAATGCGCTAAAGAAGCGTCTTTCCGAGCCTTTTCAGATCATCGGCGTTTCACGCTCACGGTTCTCCGATGACGAGGTTCGGTCAGCGATGAGGAAATGGCTTGCGGAAGAGCAGGGATTCTCACCCGACGCTTGGGAGCGGTTCGCATCCCGGCTTTCGTACATTGCCGGAGACATCGGAGATCCGTCTCTGTACGAATCGATCGCACGCCGGATCTCGGGAACGCCAATCGCGCCGGCCAACGCGCTCTTCTATCTCGCGATCGCTCCCGACCTCTATGCGCCCGTCGCGCGAAGCCTGCATGCGGCCGGACTCCTGAACGAATCGGATTCGCGTGGCACGCGCCGCATGGTCATTGAGAAGCCGTTTGGACGGGACGGAGTCACAGCAGCCGCGCTCAATCGAGAGCTTCACGCCATCGCCCAGGAACACCAGATCTTCCGCATCGATCACTATCTCGGAAAAGAAACCGTCCAGAATATTCTCGTCTTCCGATTCGGCAACGCGATCTTTGAACCGCTCTGGAATCGCAACTACATCGACCATGTGCAGATCAGCGTTGCGGAGACCGTTGGCATCGAACACCGCGCAGGATATTACGAGCATGCCGGCGCGTTGCGGGACATGTTCCAGAATCATCTGCTGCAGTTGCTGACGCTTGTTGCGATGGAGTCGCCGATCGTCTTCGATGCGCATGCGCTCCGGAATGAGAAGGCGAAGGTGTTGCGCGCACTTCGCACCATCGCGCCCGAACAGTCGGCACGATTCACGGTCCGCGGACAATACGACGGCTATGTGGCGGAGCGCGGAGTCGCAACCGGATCACAGGTAGAAACCTTTGCTGCCGTGAAGTGTTTTGTCGACAATTGGCGGTGGCAGGGAGTTCCGTTCTATCTTCGTTCGGGAAAGCGGCTCGCAACGAAGTCCTCGGAGATCATCGTTCAATTCCGGCGTCCCCCGATGCAGATCCTCGACATCGCCTCGGGCCAAACGGAGTTGTTCACCAACCGGTTGAGCATGTGCATCCAGCCAGACGAAGGAATTCGCCTTCGGTTCCTGGCGAAGGTGCCGGACCGCGGGATGGAGACACGCGCGGTCGACATGGATTTCCGGCTTCGTGAATCGTTCGGTGAGCATGCGATCCCGGAAGCGTACGAACGGCTGTTGATGGATGCGCTCCAAGGGGACGCGTCCCTCTTCGCGCGCAGTGACGAGATCGAGCTGTCATGGCAATTCATCGACAGCATTCGGGAAGGATGGAACAGCGATCAAGCAGCCCCGTTGCTGTCATACTCCGGAGGCTCCTGGGGACCGCCGGAGGCGGAGGAACTCCTCGGCCGCGACGGACGATGGTGGGTGCATGACTGCTGATCGTTCGGTCCGCATCCTTCGAACCGCGGGGGAACTCGCGCACGCGGTCGCGTTGCACGTCCTGCAGACGATCGAGTCGGCCCTCGACGAGCGGTCGGTTGCCGTCGTCGTGCTGGCCGGGGGAGAGACGCCGCGTCGTGCCTATGAGTTCATTCCCGCCCACACGCGAACTGCAGGAATCGATTGGACGCGCGTGCATTTCCTGTTCTCGGACGAACGCATCGTTCCACCGGATCATCCCGAAAGTAATTATGGAATGGCGAAGCGAGCGTTTCTCGCCGAGCTGCCGATCCCCGAAGAGAATGTCCATCGTGTGCGGGGAGAACTCAGTGCTGATGAGGCGGCGACAAGATACGAAGCGGATGTGCGCGCGTTGTTCCACCCGAATGACGTGCGCTGTGACCTGACGCTGTTGGGACTGGGCTCGGACGGACACACGGCATCCCTTTTCCCGGGAACTGGTGCGGATGCTGTCGAGGACCGGATCGCGATCCCGGTGCATCCCGCGAACAGCGCACATTCCCGCGTCTCGTTGAGCCTTCCGGTGTTGAATGCTTCGCGCGAGGTGCTGATGTTGGTGTCCGGGAAGTCAAAAGCGACGGTCGTGCGCCGTCTCCTGACGGCGAAGGAGAACGCCCTTCCCCTCCCCGCTGCGATGATCAGTCCTCGCGCCGGACGTCTCACGTGGATGCTCGACGCCGACGCCGCCTCCGAGTTTCTCCCATGACCTTGTCTCACTTCTCCGTCGTTCCACACATCGAGCGCTGATTTGGATACCCCTTGGCATCAACACTACGCTCCCATCGCCGGGAGCATTCCCTGGTCGGCACTTGTCGCGGCATTGCCCCTCGTCCTGCTTCTGGTGCTTCTCGCGATCGGACGATTTCGGGCGATGACATCTGCTTTGCTCGCGCTGGTGAGCGCCCTCTTGATCTCGATCGTCTTCTATCAAATGCCGCCCGTGCTCGCGTTGATGTCGGCATTTGCGGGGGCGCTGTACGGACTCTTTCCGATCGGGTGGATCGTCGTGGGGGCGATATTCATCTACGACCTCGCTGTCGCGAGCGGAACATTTGACGCACTGAAGCGAACCATTGCAGGGTTGTCTGCCGATCGACGTCTCCAGGCGCTCCTCATCGCGTTCAGTTTCGGTGCGTTCCTCGAAGGAGCCTCCGGGTTCGGCACGCCGGTGGCGATCTCCGCTGCGATGCTGATCGGGCTCGGCTTTCCCGCGGTCGAAGCGGGCGCCGTCGCATTGCTGGGGAACACCGCTCCCGTGGCATTCGCGGGGCTCGGGACGCCGCTCATCGCGCTTGCCGGCGTCACCGGTTTGCCGCTGCTTCCGCTGGGGGAGATGACGGGACGCATGCTCTTCCCGTTCGCGCTCGTTGTGCCCTTCTGGATCGTTGCGCTTCTCGATGGTTGGCGAGGCGTGAAAGAAGTGTGGCCCGCCTGCCTGGTTGCCGGATCGTCGTATGCGATCGTTCAGGTCGTCCTCAGTTCCTTGCACGGGCCCTGGATCGTCGGGATTTCCTGCGGGCTTGCGTCGATGGCGTCTCTCGTCTTGCTCCTGCGCATCTGGCATCCGGGCGGTGTGGCGCGTCCGAGCGCAAGCGAGCCGGCACACGGTTCCTTGCGATCGTGGATCCCGTGGATCGCGTTGTCGGTGCTGGCGTTCGTCTGGGGTTTGCCGATTGTGAGCGAGGTGCTCAATCGGGTCTCGTTCATTCGCTGGAGCATCCCGCTGCTCGACGGAATGGTCGTTCGCACTGCGCCGATCGTTCGGACGGAGAGCGCAGTGTTCACGTTCAACTGGCTATCCGCCGCGGGGACAAGTCTGGTTCTTGCGGGTGTGCTCTCCGGTTTGCTGCTGAGATTGCGTCCCGTTGCGATCGGCAGGATCCTCGTCTCGACGGCAGTTCGGATGCGGATCCCGCTCACAACGATCGTGGTCATGCTGATGCTTGGATTCACGATGCGGTATGCGGGGATGGACACGACGCTCGGGTTGTTCTTCGCGGAGACCGGGGGGTTGTTTCCGTTCTTCTCGCCGATGGTCGGATGGATCGGCGTGGTGCTGACGGGGAGCGACACGTCGTCGAACGTCTTATTCGGAAATCTTCAGACCATCACGGCGCAGACGGTTGGGATCGCGCCGATGCTGGCTGCGGCGGCGAACACCGTCGGGGGAGTGATGGGGAAGATGATCAACGCGCAGAGCATCGTCGTCGCGACGGCGGCGTCGGGACAGGTTGGGAAGGAGGGAGCGATCCTCCGGCGCGTGTTCTGGCACAGCGTGGCGTTGGTGGTGCTGGTGGGGGTGATGACATGCGTGATGGCTGGGATGATGAAGTGAGAATGGTCGAGCGTGATCGGGAAGGATTCCCAGAAATGTCGGACGAAAAACCAGATTTGCAAAAGGGAACCTTCGGGTGACTTAAGGGGAGAACCCTTCACCCCCGACCTCCCCTCATCCCCTCCACGAACGTCCCATTCCGCAATTCCTCCAACGTCTGCTGAATCTCCTCCTCCGTGTTCATCACGAACGGCCCATATCGGGCGACCGGCTCGTGCAAGGGCATCCCGGACATGAGCAGAAACCGCGCACCTGCATCTTCCGCCTCGATCTTCACTTCAGCACCGTCCTCCAGGACGACCATCTGCGTCGCCGCCACACGTGTCGACCCGCTGATACGCATGCTTCCGGCAAAGATGTACAGAAGCGCTGAATGTCCCGGCGTGATCGTATGGAGGATCGTGGCGCTCGCGGGGAGTCGAACGTCGAGATACTGCGGATCTGCGGCGATGTCCGTGACCGCACCGCGCACTCCCTCCGCTTCTCCCGCGATCACGCGAATACGCGTTCCATCGACACGAACGATCTCCGGGATTGACGCCGACGCAACCTCCTGATACCGCGGTTGTGTCATCTTGAGCTTCGCTGGGAGGTTCACCCAAAGCTGAAATCCTTCCATCCTCCCTTCAACCGGCGTCGGCATCTCCTCATGCAGGATCGCTCGTCCCGCGGTCATCCATTGCACATCCCCTGCGCCGATGCTGCCGGCATTCCCCATGCTGTCTCGGTGTCGTACGCTCCCGGCCAGCATGTACGTGACGGTCTCAATGCCGCGATGCGGATGCATCGGGAATCCCTTCAGGTAGTCTTCGGGATCGTCCGAACCGAAATGGTCGAACAGGAGAAACGGGTCGACATAGTCCAGACGACGCGTGGCGATGCTCCGGCGAAGGCGGACCCCCGCTCCTTCCATCACTGTTTGCGGCTGGATCACGGTCCTGACGGTTCTCATGAGAATCCTCCTTGAACGATCTGTGCGGGATGAGGTCCCCCCAATCTATCGAAGCCCCGCCCGATAGTCAATTTCAACTGAAACCATCGGAATTCGGGAACTCGTGCCACTCAACCATGGTTGACATTCTCTGTGATGTTGGGTATACTGCGTGGTCCAACAACGCCCTTCGAGCCATGAAAACACTCCTGCATTGCTCTCTCGCGCTGATGCTGCTCGCCGGCGTCGCCGCATCGCAAGCGAAGTTCTACAACTATTATAAAGAAGGCCTCCGCTACATGGAGGAGAAGGATTGGCAGCGAGCGATCACGGAATTACGGAGCGCCGCCTCGCTGGAATTCGAGGACAGCGATCAGAAGCGGATCTATGGTACCCGCTTCATCGAGTATTTCCCGCACCGGGAGATGGGACGCGCGTACTACAACTTAGGCGAGGTCGAGAATGCTCGTAAAGAGCTCGAACTATCCTATGCATATGAAACAGATGACGAAACACGCCGGCTGCTGGAGATGGTCCGAGGCGGAAAGCCGCTCGCGACGACGCCGAAGCCGGCGGCCAAGCCCCCCTCAACCTCCGCGAAGAAACCTATCGAAACGTCTCCGACCTCACTGCCTGCAGGAGCATTGACCTACGACCCGTCGCGTGTGACACAGGTCGGGACGCGTCTTGCCCTGGCGGTGCTTCCGTTCACCGCGAAGCAGGAAGCGGAACAGCTTGGCGAGATAGCGACCGACAAGATGGTGACCCAACTGGTCAATCTCCGCAGGTTCAAGGTGATCGAACGTGCCGCTCTCGAAAAGATCCTGAAGGAACAGCAATTCCAGACGTCGTTCATGGTCGATGAGCAGACCGCCATCAAGGTCGGCAAGGTCGCCGGCGCGGATGCCATCGTCCTCGGCAGCATCAACCTCGTCGATGGGATGACGAAGGTGAATGCACGCGTGATCGACACGGAAACGAGCGAAGCGATCGTTGCGAAGGCAGAACAAGTTGAAGGATCGCAGATCGCTGATATCGAGAGAACGGTCGAGCATGTAGCGATCTCGATCTACAACGAACTCCCGCTCGTCGAAGGATATGTTGTGTCGATCGAAGCGGATCAAGTGTATATCGACCTCGGCACGAGCAAGGGGATCAGGAAAGGTTCGAAATGCGTCGTCTTCCGGGAAGGGGATAAGATCAAGCATCCGGTGACGGGGGAGATCCTGGGGAGCAAAGTCTCCAAACTCGGGGAATTAGTGGTGGTGGATGCGCAGCCGAAGCTTGCCACTGCAAAGATCGTTGCACGGGAGCAGGATTTTAAAGTCGGTGACAAGGTTGTCGTGAAGTAAAACGAGTCGTGGAATTTCGCACACTTCGAAGGAGAAAGCCTATGCGATCATTCGGATTCTTCGTTGCGCTGGCGTTGCTCGTTTCTGTTGCGGGAGCTCAGCAATTGGACCTGAACACGACCGGAGCGGGAGCACGCGCAGAAGGTTTGGGTGGTGCGTTCATCGGCGTGGCAGATGATGCGACCGCCATCGTGTGGAATCCTGCCGGCCTTGGGCAGCTCGAACGTCCGGAAGCTTCCGTCGTCATTCGCGCGATCTCGGATAAGGTCGATTACGAGAATAATCGGAATTCTGAGTGGAACGAATCTACGAAGCAAAGCCATTTCAATCTGAATTTTGGCAGTTTTGCATTGCCGATCGCGATGGGACACAACAATCTCGTCCTTGCGGTTGCGTTCCAACGTCAGATCGATCTCTACGAAAAGGAGGAGACCGAGAGTTATCTTTACGAATCAAAGGGTGGGGCGAACACGGTCACGCCGGGTCTTGCGATGCGGTTTGGTCCCGTGTTTGCCGTCGGCGCTGCGGCGAACATCTGGCTGGGATCGAACGACCAGACTGAAGTCGACAAGACCGCTCTCCCGCGATCTGAGGAAAAGACCACGTTGGACTTCAGCGGGACGAATTTTGTCATTGGTGCGATGATCGATCTCAGCGGTCTGTCAAATCCCGTCCCCTTGAAATTCGGTGCAACGATCCGGACTCCGTTCGATCTGAGTGTGAAGATCAAGGATGTTGAAGATGTGGAGGTCAAGATTCAAATGCCGTTGATGCTCGGGTTCGGGACTTCGCTGCGGCTCGGGGAGAACTTCCTGCTGTCTGCAGACTTCGAGACGCGGGCGTTCTCAAAGAAACAGATTCAGTTCTACTTCGATGGTGAACTCGTGGATGAGGACCCGATCGCGGAGATCGAGAAGAATCTGAATCAGATTCGCGTCGGGGCGGAATACTTGATCGTCTTTGGCGGCGGCGTGATTCCGCTGCGGGCCGGGTTCCACACCGTTCCGACGACGCAGGCGAACAAGGAATGGACCAGCTTAGGCTACCGTCCCAAGGATCAAGCGGTTGGAGCGGGATTTTCCGTTGGAACGGGGTTGATCACGGGAAGCTTTGCGCTTGATGCTGCGCTTTCCATCGACTCCTACAAGAAGGAGTATACCGATCCGGCTTTCGTTCCGGAATTGGATGCCACGTATAAATACACGACGGGGAAGATCAGCATCTCGGGAATTATCTATTTCTGATCTGTCGAATCCATTCTTGTGTCCCCGGTGCCACGTTCTGAAGAAGAGCGTGGCACTTCTCTTTTTATCGGAGGGCGCACCTTTCTCGTCACTCGGTGCACGTTTTGCCTGATTCAGATTAGGGCTCAGAATTCTCATCGCGGGATGGTTTGAATGTAGCATTGTCTAAAGTTCTTCCTACATTGAAACGGGGTTTCACCATTGCAGGGAGGGTGCCATCATGTCTCGAACGCGCGTTGCAGTTGTTCTTGTTGCTGCTGCAGTATCCTTCGCGGCAGGACTCGCCACGGTCGCGACGACACTCAATGATTTCTTCTTATCGGGGAGTCAACCTCTTCAGTCTGGAACAATCACCAAGGACTGCGGTAGCTGCCATGGGGGGTTCTCGCATGAACCCGATTTCAACTGGGCCGGGGGGATGATGGCTCATGCGGCTCGCGATCCGATCTGGCAAGCCTCGATGGCGATTGCCGAACAAGATGCGGCGTTCTCAGGTGACCTCTGCATTCGATGCCATTCTCCAAAGGCATGGCTCGAAGGACGCTCGACGCCAACTGATGGAAGTCTCATCACAGCGGCAGACCGCGAGAGCGTGCAATGCGAGTTCTGTCATCGCCTCGTCCGGCCGTTTGCGAAGGGGACAAACCCGTATGCGTCTAACTCAACGTACACGGCGACGACATTTCCGTATGACACAACCTATTTGGGAAAACTCACGAGCCGTGTCACGCACATCGGAGACGGCATGTTCGCTGTCGATAGCGATCCCATCAGGCGTGGACCGAGAACGCTTTCGGAAGTGAATCCAAACCATCCCGGGGGTGTCAAGGCTCACTATTCTCCTTTTCACAGAGAAGCCGCTTTGTGCGGCACCTGTCATGACGTCAGCAATCCGGTCTTCAATAGAGTCATTGGTGGTGACGGCAAATCCACCTATGTTCTGAATGCGCTCGATACGCCTCCGCCCTCGATGTCGCCGCATTCACAATTCCCCGTCGAGAGAACATACAGTGAGTGGACCGTAAGCGCGTACAATAGCGTGCAAGGCATCTATGCGCCGCAATTCGGCGGAACAAAGCAGTACGTTTCGACGTGTCAAGATTGCCATATGCGGGATGTTGCAGCCCGGTTTGCAGCATCCGGATCTGATCGAACCGACGCAGCCCTCCATGATCAAACCGGTGGTAATACCTTCATGCCGGCACTCGTGAAGGCGAAATATCCAAGTGAGGTGATTGCCGCCGCTCTGGATTCCGGTGTTGCGCGTGCGCGCGGTATGCTTCGGAAAGCCGCCACGCTCGAGGTGCTCGAAGAACTGCCGAATATTCGCGTTCGCGTGACGAATGAGACGGGGCACAAACTTCCTTCCGGTTATCCGGAGGGGAGGCGCATGTGGCTGAATGTTCAATTCCTCGACGGCGATTCGGCGCTCCTCTCGGAACATGGGGCGTACGATGCGTTGACCGCGACGCTGGTCAAGACGACGACGAAGGTGTACGAAGTGAAACTGGGAATGTCGCCTGAAATCGTCGCGGCGACGGGAAAGTCCAACGACGTCGACAGTTCGTCATTCCACTTCGTATTGAACAATGTGGTGGTCATGGACAACAGAATTCCACCGCGGGGCTTCACGAACGCAGCATTCGATTCGATCCAGTCTCCTCCGGTGGCCGCAACGTATGCGGATGGACAATACTGGGATGAGACGGTCTTTGCCGTGCCGTCGGGGACTGTTCACTATGTCGTCGGTCTCTATTATCAGACGACGTCCAAGGAGTACGCGGAATTCCTTCGCGATGAGAACACGACGAACAATCTGGGGAACGAGTTCTACACTGCCTGGTCGGCGAATGGCAAGTCGACCCCGGAACTGATGGCCCGGGTCACGTCACAACATCCATTACCGGTGACGTTGGTTTCGTACGAGGCAAGTGTTCTTCAATCAACGGTTCGCCTGACTTGGCGGACGGAAACGGAACAAGAGAATTTCGGATACGACGTTGAACGGAGAGTGGTAGGGATAAGAGGAAACGAATCTGACTGGAGCACGATCGGATTTGTGGCTGGGGCAGGTACAAGCAACATCCCTCATGAGTATGCATTCCAGGATGAGGACATTCCTCCAGGACGTTACGCTTATCGCCTAAAGCAGATCGACCGGAGCGGCGCCTTCAAGTATTCGTACACCGTCGAAGTCGAGGTGGGGTCCATGCCGATCGCATTCGCCCTTGATCAGAACTATCCGAATCCCTTCAATCCCGCAACGACGATCCGATTCTCCCTGCCGGTCCGGTCGCACGTTCGTTTGGATATCGTGTCGCTCGACGGCCGTATCGTCGAAACGCTCGTTGACGGTGAGTTGTCCGCATCAGCTCATAGCATCGTCTGGTTCCCGAATGTCTCTTCGGGTTTGTATCTCTATCGACTCGATGCAGTCTCGTCAACGGATCCCACAGTCCGATTCTCGAATTCACGGAAGATGGTTCTGATCCGTTGATTCCCGGGCACATTGAACGAAAAAGGCTGGCCTCGAACAGAGACCAGCCTTTCTTCTGTACCGCCGCGCAATACGATCAAGGCGATCCCCGATGGCTGTCGTGAACGCGGCACACCCAGAGCGTCCCCGAGCAATGCAGGCGCGGCGAGAAACGGTCGAGCGCTGCGCGAAGGATTCGGCCGAATCTGTTCAGCTGCCAGCGCTCTGCGCCATCCTGGAGGAGGCCGATGTCGGTGTACATTCCCATGCTTCGCGGCGGAACAAAGTCGTCGCCATGCATCTCAATGATCTCAAATCCGTTCCGGGAGAGAAGCATCGTGAACTCGGTTCGACTGTACCGGTATTCATCGAATGCATACCGGGCTCCTCTCAGTTGACGGATCCACCGTTTGAGATCTTTCAGGCGATGCACAACGAGATCTCGAAGGAGATTCCGCGTGGGAACAGTGACGAAGAACAGTCCCCCGGGCTGAAGGACTCTTCGCACCTCGGCGAATGCCGCTTGAGGTCCTTCCTCGAAATGCTCGACCACGCCAAGCGAGATCACCGCACCAAACGAGCCATCCGCAAATCCCGTCCTCAGGACATCGCGAATCTCAAGCGGTACAGTCGGATCATGCTTCAATCCGAACGCAACGTCGCTTTCAGCAATGTCGATCCCCGTGACATCGTATCCGAGCCGCCGCAGGTGGAGTACCCATCGCCCGCGCCCTGCCCCTGCTTCCAGGATCGGCTTGTCCTTGGGGAGCATTCGGCGAAACACCGGCTCGATGGTCTGCAACGGACACAGCGCGACGTCCTGCTCGAGGTCGGACGCACCGCCAAGCTGACCGAGTGCTTCCTTTTGATCGATTTGCTGGACCGGCGCACGAAGTTTGTATGGTCTCATCGTGTGAGAATATCCTGAATGATCCCATCAGCTACAAGGGGGGCGCCGGATCTTCTGGGTGCGGGCAACTTCTGAAGGAGGGAGTCGTAAAATATTGGTTACGACAGAATCCTCCTCTCCATCACCATCGCAGAATCTCGTATGCGCGCTCGTCGATTCCGCTCTCTCTCACTCCTGGTCATTCTCTTAGGCGTTCAGCAAGCGTTCAGCATCGAACCGCTTCGTCCGGTGCGCGCAGCCGTTCCTCCGGTCATCGATGGCATCCTCGACGATCCGGTCTGGAGCTCGGCGCCGATGGTCACCGGCTTCAGAACCTTCACACCGGATTGGGGCAAGGATCAGTCGGAGCGGACCGAAGTGATGGTGGCGTACGATGCAGAGCATCTGTACTTCGCGTATCGATGCCATGACCGGGAACCATCCCTCATCAAAGCGTCCGTTTCGAATCGCGACAACATCTTTCGTGATGATTGGATCTGCATCAATCTGGATTCCTTCGGCGATCAGCAATCGCTGTATGGCTTCTACGTCAATCCGCTCGGCATCCAGGGGGACACCAAAGCCACCGCCACGAACGAAGACCAGAACTTCGATGCGATCTGGGAAAGTGCGGGACGGTTGACGGATGATGGGTATATCGTCGAAGTCGCCATTCCAACGAAGAGCATTCGATTCGCGGAGCAGGATATCGTTCGGATGGGTGTCATCTTCGAACGTCGTGTCAGCCGACGCTCGGAGCAGGGGACCTTCCCCGCGCTCGATCCGGCAAAAGGGAACGCATGGTTGACGCAGATGCATCCCCTTGAGTACGAAGGATTGACTCCGTACACGCTCTTTGAAGTATTACCCGCCATCACGTTCATGAATCGCGGGAAGCGGATCGACGGCGTCATGCGACGGGAAGAGCAACGAACCGATTTTGGATTGACGATGAAGTATGGGATCACGCAGGACCTTATCCTCGACGCGACGTACAATCCGGATTTCAGTCAGGTCGAAGCTGATGCCGGTCAGGTCGATGTGAATCTTCGTTATCAGCTCTTCTTCCCGGAGAAGCGTCCGTTCTTCCTGGAAGGGAGCGAGCAGTTCATGATCACCGGAACGCCGGACCTTTTGTATACGCGGACCATTGCGAACCCCATTGTCGGCGCGAAGGTTACGGGGAAACTCAGTCGGAAGAACGCGATCGCCGCGCTGTTCGCGGTCGATGAGCTCCCGCCCGAGGAGCAAGCCGTCGCGGGCCGTTCTGCGCGCGTCGGAATGCTGCGGTACCGGTATGCATTGGATGATGACAGTTTCCTCGGTGCCGTGCTCGCGGCCCGGGATGTGAAGGACGGGGACAACGCCTTGGGAGGATTTGACGGCATGCTTCGCATATCACGCGCAAGCACGCTCAGCATTCAAGGTTTGGTTTCGACGACCGCAGATCCTGCATTGCCCCAGCTCGGCCGAGGGCACAAGTATGAGGTTGGGTATGATCATTCCGACCGCGATCTGGGCTATGGTGTTTACGCGGGAAGATTGTCGGAGGATTTCGTCGCGCGAATGGGATACATTCCTCGTCCCGGGCTTGAATACTATGAGGCGTATGTTGTGCCGCGGTTCTATCCCAGTACGGAAGCACTCAGGCGGCTCTCCTTTCTCGCACGCATTTCGACGGGGAAGGATCTTCCAAGCGGATTGTGGGAACGATCATACGATTTTAACACGCAAGTCCTGCTGGGCGGGACGCATAATGCCGTCATCCAATACGGGAACAGTACGGAGGTCTTTGCCGCGCGGGTATTCAACGTGAGCCGCATCAGGACTGCGTATGAATCTCAAATGACGAGCACGTTCTTCCTGAACGCGTCCGCGTCCTACGGCAGCGCCATCTTCTATTCCGAAGAACCGTTTGGAGGCAAAAGCCGGCTCGTGAGTTTGAGCGCCCGGTATCAGCCCATGCAGAATCTCAACGCGGAGTATGCGTTCACGTACACCGACTTTGCTGAGCGAATGGGGGAGCGACCGTTGTATGCGTATGCGATCAACCGCGGAAAGCTGACGTATCAATTGAACCGATATCTATTTGTGCGTGGGATCGCTGAGTACAACAACTTCCGCAAACGGCTCCTCACCGATGCGCTGATTTCGTTCACCTACATTCCTGGAACGGTCGTCTACGGCGGCTACGGGTCAGTACATGAACGGATACGCTGGGAAGACGGCCGCTCCGTTCCGAGCGAGGAATTTCTTCAGACGCGTCGAGGGTTGTTCTTTAAGGCATCGTATCTGTGGCGGCTGTGATCGTGTGATTCCTGTGTAGAAGTTTCCGTATATTCTCCCCACCGACCAACGTGCAGGAGTCGTGACGATGAAACGACTTGTACTGATCCTTATTGCTCTTCTCTCGCTGACCGAGGCCGCCGCCCAATCCGGCAGTGCCACTATCATTCGGTTTCCCGACGTCCCGGGGTACAAAACGCTCAAGTGCGACTTTCATCTGCACACGGTCTTCTCGGATGGAAACGTGTGGCCGACCTTCCGGGTGCAGGAGGCATGGAGCGAGGGCCTCGATGCGATCGCGATCACCGATCATCTCGAGTACCTGCCGAAGAAGGAATACTTGAAAGCGGACATGAACACGTCGGTCGCCATTGCCCGCCCCGCCGCAAAACAGCACGGACTCATCCTGATCGCAGGGGCAGAGATCACACGGAAGATGCCGCCGGGACATTTGAACGCCCTGTTCGTGAAGGATGCCAATGCGCTCGTGAAGGATGATTGGAAGGATGTCGTCCTAGAAGCGAAGAAGCAGGACGCGATCATCATGTGGAATCATCCGGGATGGGTGAGCCAGCAGCCGGATGGGATCGCCCGGTGGTATGAGGAACATACGTTCCTGCTCGGACTCGGGAACTTCTTCGGCGCGGAGGTCGTGAATGGAACGGACTTCTATCCGGAAGTGCTCCAGTGGTGCCTGGAAAAGAACTTGACGGTGCTCGGAAGTTCAGATTCGCATGATCCGATCAAGACGGAATATGATCCGTTGAAGGGGGAACATCGTCCCATCACGCTTGTGTTCGCTACGGAACGGAGTGCTGAGGCCGTGCGAGAGGCACTGCTCGCCGGAAGGACGGCCGTCTATACAAGGAATGAACTCATTGGAAGGGACGAACACCTTCGACCGCTCGTCCATGCGTCACTCTCGTGGAGCGGAACGACATTCACTGTCGCGGGCCGCGAATGGGCTCACGTGATGATCACGAACCTCTCACAACTCGGGTTCGATCTTGTCTTGGCCACGCCGGATGACGCGATCCAGTTGCCGCGGGAACTTCGGCTGGAACCGGGGCGGTCCACGGTCTTTTCGCTACGGGCGCGCTCAGTTGTGGAGGGGCCGCATGCGATCGACCGTCGCGTGAACGCAGTCTATTCCATCAAGAATTGCTTAGTGGGGAACGGAAGGAAGCTGGAGATCGCGTTCCCGTTGGATGTACGGATCACACGTGCGAACTAGCGTCGCGAGGATCGCGGTCACTCCGTCTTTCCCAATGAGGGGAAGAGCTTCGAGATCCTGCTGGTCAGGGTGGTCCGCGGGATCTTGAGGAGTCGCGCGGCCTCGCTCGCATTATTACCGCTCTTCTGAAGTGCCCACCCCACGATCTCCTTTTCCTTCTGAAGCATGAACTCCTCGTAGGGCGGGTATTCGCCGCTCAGCACCACCATCGTCATCGCACCCTTTTGTGGTCGTGCCAATCCCAGTGCGGCGATATCCATCGTCCCAGTCCGAGACAGGGCGATGACGCGCTGAACGATGTTCTCGAGTTCACGGACATTTCCCGGCCAGTCGTGCGCCATGAAGATTGAGAGGATCTCCTCGGAAAGTCCGGTCGCTCTGTCGCCCAGGGCGTACTTCTTGAAGAAATGCTCCGAGAGGATTGGGATGTCTTCCTTCCGGTCGCGGAGCGGCGGGATGAGCAACGGGAGAATGTTGAGCCGGTAGAACAGGTCTTCCCGGAACTGTCCGCGTTCTACCTGTCGCCGGAGGTCGATCTTGGTTGCGGCGATGATGCGCACGTCGACAGCGACACTTTCCGATCCCCCGACGCGGACGATCTCCCGCTCCTGCAACACGCGAAGCAATTTGACCTGCATCGCCACCGGGAGGTCGTCGATGTCGTCGATGAAGATCGTCCCCTGTTGTGCACGTTCGAAGTATCCGATATGCCGTCGGATCGCGCCGGTAAACGCACCCTTCTCATGACCGAAGAGTTCGCTCTCCAGCAGGCTTTCCGGGATGCCGCCGCTACTGACGACCACGAATGCGTGCGTGCTTCGCGGGCTTGCCTGATGGATCGCACGCGCCACGATCTCCTTCCCCGTTCCGCTTTCTCCCTCGATCAGCACCGTTGCATCGCTTTGCGCGACAAGCGTGATCTGGTCCGAGAGCTGCCGGATGACCGGTGACACGCCCACCAAGGGGCGCTTCTCCAGCAACTGAAGCCTGTTCCTGAGTTCCCGGTTTTCGTCTACGACCTCCAGGAGGCGGCGGAGATTGCGCAGGATGGAGAGCAGCTTTTCGGGAGAGAACGGTTTGGTGAGGTAATCGTATGCACCCAGGCGCAAGGCCGCGATCGCCGTTTCAACGGTCGCGTACGCTGTGATGATGACGACCTTGGTTTCGGGCGCCTTCGCCAGCACAGAACTGAGCACGTGCATGCCGCTCGCGTTTGGCAAGCGGAGATCTGTGACGACGACGTGATGCCGGTGTTTCTCGAACAACTCGAGTCCGGTCTCTGCGGAATCAGCGCTGTCGACCTCGAAGCCTTCCTTCCGGATCGTGTTTGCGAGGGAAATGCGGGAGATCTTCTCGTCTTCAATGATGAGGATGTTCATTCAGCGCTTCCGCGTGGAAGAATGACGGTGAAGGTTGAGCCGTGTCCCATGGCGCTCTGTACGAGGAGTGTTCCGCCATGCTGCTCGATGATACTCTGGGAGACCGACAGCCCGAGTCCTGTTCCTTGGCCAATGTCCTTGGTCGTGTAGAAGGGTTCGAAGATGCGGTCAAGGTCTTCCGGTTGAATGCCGACCCCGTTGTCCCGGACGGCGAGGAAGACGGCATCTGCTCCGTGGACCCCGGTCGTGACGGCGATGGTTCCTCGCTGATCGACTGCATCGAAACTGTTCAGCAACAGGTTCATGACGACCTCTTGGAACAGCTGATGATCGATGGCGACAGGCGGCAGCCCTTCGGGCAGGTCAAGGGCCAGACGTACCGATTTCTCGCGAAGTCTCACGTCGACAAGGGAAGCGACCTTGCGAGCGGAGGCGCTGATGTCGATCATGCTTCCTTGGGCTGGCTGTTGGCGGGCGAAGCCGAGGAGTTTCTGCACAACGGCTTCGATGTTCGCGATCGCTTCCCCGATCAATCCGAGATACTCGCGCGTCTGCCCGGTATTCTCGGGTTCCTTCTCGATGGCGTAGAGACAGGCGCGAATGCCGTGTAAGGGATTGTTGACCTGATGCGCGACGCCGGAGGCGAGACGACCGATGGAGGCGAGTTTCTCCGCCTGAAAGACCTGTCGTTGCGCATTCTCCAGCTGTATCCTGGATTGGTCGATGCGGCGCTGCATTGCATCGAATCGCTGAAAGAGAAACGCGACATCATCACCCGAATCGGTCGCGGAGGGTCGCACCTCGCGATCAAGGTCCACATTGTCCATCTCCTTCACCAACCGATTCAACGATCGGGTCAACCGGCTTGCCAGCACATACAGCACGATCAGAGTTGCGCCGGACACGATGACGGTTGTGACGAAGAGGAAGAAGAAGAGGCTGCGCAGTTCGTCGCGGATATGGGATGCGTCATAACCGAAAACGGCGGAGCCCCACGACTTCCGGGCGACACGGAGCGGGATATGGACGTCGATCACCCACGAGAACGTCGAATCCTCTGTGATGCGCAAGGCTAGCCCATCGGAGGAGAGACGGGGACGTTCAGTCAAGGGTATCGCATCCGCGAGCAGCGGCGGACCGGCCGCGATCAGCCGTTGTCGGTCGTCCACAATGGCGACGTACTTCACATTCCCCAGCGAGCGCATGAAGTCGTCGATGGAAGTTTGGAGCATCCCTTCCCGTGCGCTGGCCGATTGGTCCTCCCGGATCAGGGCGTCGAGCACTGTCACCATGAAGGTCTTTGAAACGGCAACGACCGACTCCTCTTGTTTGCTGATGATCACACTTCGCCACTGATACAGGAGAACCTGCGAGATGACAAGCAAGAGCAAGATCAGAACGATCCCGGTGAACAGGAGGATGCGGGCGCGGAGGGTGGAATGCGCGAAGACAGGCTCGGTGTGGTGTGCGCGGCGGATCATGGTGTCGTCTTTCGCCGTGCGGGCTGAGTCATGCGCCGGATGATCTCGTAATCCGCGTCGTTGGCCGTGACGAATCCGTTGACGAATTCCGCATCCCAGTGTTGTGTCAGCTCCAGACGCGTCCGCTCATCTTGGTTCACACGAAGGAGTGCCTCCGTCATCGCGCGGATGATCTCCGTGTGATGATCCGCCAGTGCGACCAGCGGGGAACTGGGAATCGGGTCGGAAAAGGCGATTGCGCGGATCTCTTTTCCGAGGAGATCGCGGACCAAGTACTCGCGAGTGACGCCCGCCTCAAAACTCCCGTTCATCACTTGTGCGATGACCGTGTGGTGATGAGCAAAATTGTGGACACGCGCGAGATCGTTCGCGGACATCTTTTGTTGTGCAAACAATTCGTCGATCGGCCAGTGTGCAGAGAACGACTCACTCGATGGAAGGGCGAGCGTCTTTCCTGCAAGATCGGCGACCGCGCGCATCGAAGAGGACGAACGAACGAAGAGGACTGAACGGGAGAGGGGTTGACGGTATTCGTTCAACGGCTTCAACACGGGTACGATGCGGTGCTCCGTGTGAGCGCGGACGTACTGATAGGAACCAAGAAAGACCGCGGACACGCGGCGAGAAAGCAGAAGACGCAAAGCCTCCTGATAGTCCTTGCCGA
>Ga0105103_10000103_pt1 | contig 42954 bp, 36 predicted proteins | sample PPLLaktember2015_2_FD_79107 | JGI IMG/M metagenome (GOLD analysis project Ga0105103, IMG submission 79107) | Freshwater sediment microbial communities from Prairie Pothole Lake near Jamestown, North Dakota, USA - PPLs Lake P7 Core (6) Depth... | ecosystem: Environmental > Aquatic > Freshwater >...
CATGGTCATGCTGCTGCTGGGACGGGTGCCCGCCACCGGCGACGTCGTCGACTGGCACGGCTGGCGCTTCGAGATCGTCGACATGGACAAGCACCGTATCGACAAGGTGCTGGCCTCGCGCCTGCCGGGCGTCGAAGACGTCGTCGGAGTGGACTAGGGATTCAGCGGCGGCGGTGCAGGTTGATCTCGTCGCGCGTTGCCTGCGCCACGCGCCGGGCCTGTTGGGCAAAGTCGGCGCCACTGCCCGCGTAAAGGATCGCGCGTGACGAGTTGATCACCATGCCGGTGCCGTCGGCGGTCTGCCCGGCCTTGACGCTGGTCTCGATGTCGCCACCCTGGGCGCCGATGCCCGGGACCAGCAGCGGCAGGTTGCCGACCAGCGCGCGGACGGTCGCAAGTTCTTCCGGATAGGTCGCGCCGACCACCAGACCCAGTTGGCCATTGGTGTTCCAGTCCGTGGCCGCAAGGCGCGCGACCCGCTGGTAGAGCGGGGTGCCGCCGGTATCGAGCATTTGCAGGTCGTCGCCGCCGCGGTTGCTGGTGCGGCCGAGCACGAACGCGCCGCGATCGGCGTAGGCAAGGAAAGGTTCGAGCGAGTCGCGACCCATGTAGGGCGAGAGCGTGACCGCGTCGGCCTGGTAGCGCTCGAACGCCTCGCGCGCGTAATGCTCGGCCGTGGCGCCGATGTCGCCGCGCTTGGCATCGAGGATGACCGGGACGGCCGGATGCGCGTGGCGGATGTGTTCGACCAGTCGTTCGAGCTGTGCCTCGGCGCGTGCCGAGGCGAAGTAGGCGATCTGCGGCTTGAAGGCGCAGACCAGGTCTGCGGTGGCATCGACGATCTCCCGGCAGAAGCGGAAGATCGCGTCGTCGCCGGCGCGCAGGTGCGGCGGGAAACGCGCCGGGTCGGGATCCAGCCCCACGCACAGCAAGGTGTCGGACTCGCGCCAGCGCGCAGCCAGGCGATCGACGAAGTTCATCGTGTGGCCCATGGCATGTGATGCGGCCGCATCTTACGCGGTGCCATGGCGGCATCGGCGCGGCGGAGCCCTGTGCTAGAACGCGGGTCCCATGTCCCGCTTCAGTCGCCGCGACCTGCTGCTGCTCGCCCTGCTCACGCTCTTCTGGGGCGTGAACTGGCCGGTGATGAAGCTGGGTGTCGCCGAGATGCCGCCTCTGTACTTCCGCACACTGTGCCTTGGCGGTGGCCTGCTCGTCATCGGCGCATGGGCGCGCGCCAGCGGAGTTTCGCTCGCGGTTCCGCGCGGCGCCTGGCGCGAGATCGCGCGGCTTGCGGTACCCAACATGATCGTGTGGCACGTGCTCGCGATCCTCGCGATCAAGCAGTTGCCATCGGGACGCGCGGCAATTCTCGGTTACACGATGCCGGTGTGGGCGGTTCTCTGCGGCCTGCTTTTCTTCGGCGAAAAGCCGCTCCCACGCCACTGGCTGGGCGTGATCGCGGCCCTGCTGGGTACGCTGCTGCTGCTGTCGTCCGAGTTAACCGCGCTGGCCGGGTCGCCGCTCGGGACCGGACTGATGCTGGCGGCCGCTGCGGCCTGGGGTTACGGCACGCACCTGATGCGCCGGCATCTCGTCGACCTGCCGATCATCACGCTGACTTTTTGGATGATGGCACTCACGGTGCTGGTGATGGCCTCGGCCTCGTTTGCGTTCGAGTTCGAAGCGTGGCGCTGGCCACTGGCGCCCGAGTGGCTTCCGCTCCTTTACAACATCGTCTTCGCGGTCGCGTTCTGCCATGTCGTGTGGTCGATGCTCGCGCGCAAGCTGCCGCCGGCGGCCAGCGGCCTGTCCGTCATGTTCATTCCCGTGCTCGGCGTGTTCTCGGGCATGTGGCTGCTGGGTGAGCAGCCCTACTGGCAGGACTACACGGCGCTGCTGCTGATCCTGGTGGCCCTGTCGACGGTCTTGCTGCCGGCCCGCGCGACAGACTGAAGTCATGGCTGCTGCGCGCCGGGGCGCGCGCTCAGGCGCCCGCTCAGGTTCCCGCTAACGTTCCTACGCAGGCGCGCCTGCGAAAGTCACAGATCGCCCAGGTCGGGCAGCGGTGCAGCCGTCTTGCCTTCGGTTTCCGCGGGGGGTGTTGAAGCACCGCCGTTGCGAAACCACCAAACGGCGGCAGCGACGGCGCCTGCCACGACGAGCCAGCGCAGCGTGCGCGACCGGGCCAGCCTTGCCACCCCGGTGACGACCACCGGGACCAGCCAGGGTTGCGCGCGCGCAAAGCGTACAGCGGAGGCGGCTGTGCCCAGCCACCCTGACGATGCTGCACGCCGCGCGCCGCCGATGAGCAGGCCGGCGACTCCGGTGCGCGAACGCGTCTCGAGCGTTTCAAGCTGATCGGCCAGCAAGGCGCGCTCGGCCGCGGCGCGTGCCAGCAGCAGTTCACGCCGCAACGCGCGATGCTCCCGTTCAGCCCGTGCCATCACGCTCTCTATGCAGGCGGCCGCGCAGGGCGTCGCGGTCCTTCTCCAGTTCGGCGCGGGTTTCCGACAGGATCGGAGGCGCGGCCGCGACCTCGCGGCGGAGGAGGCCGACGGCAACGGCGCCCGCCACGGCATACCCGACGGCAAGCAGTCCCACTGCCAAACCGCGCGGACCATCCCAGAAGATCGCGGCCACCCACACCGATACCGTCACGAGAGCGGCCAGCAGCAATACCGCGGCGAGCAGGGCCAGCACCAGCCAACGCACCGCGCGATCGCGCGCATCGGCAAGTTCGAGCGCGGCCAGTTCGCCACGCGTCAGCAGCAAGGTCAACCCGTGCGCCAGCAGCGCTCTGACCGACCCCACCAAGCCCACGGGCCGATCGGCTTCAGCGGTCATGGCAGTCGGCGATAACGGCGGAAAGCAAGCCTAGCGACGATTGACGACCAGTCCGAGCAGCATACCGATACCGGCCGCGATGCCGATCGCGGTCCACGGATGATCGTGGACCCAGGTGTCGGTGGCCTTGGCGGCATGCTTGGCCTGGTCAACTACCCTGTGTTCGGCCTCCACCAGGCGGGTTTTGGCACTGGAAATCGCGCTTTGGGCGCGCCGCCGCAGATCGGCGGCCTGCTCGCCGCTCGACTGCGCCGCCTGCCGCAGCAGCTCTTCCGCATCGACGAGCACTGCATTTACGTCCGTCATCAGACGTTCCTTCGTGACTTGATCCATACATCCTCCTTCGGGTCGGTTCACCGCACTGAATTCAGCCTAGGCGCTGATCATGCTCCTGTCATGACGCAGATCGAATACCAAGGATTCCCTAGCCGTTTACATACACCCAGTTCAGCAAGTCATCGAGCGCACCCTGCGTGGCGCCGGCGTTGGGATGGTTGACGAAGGCCACCACCGCATAGCGCCGGCCGCTGGCTGCAAGCACGTAGCCCGCCACCGCCCGGGTGTCGACCAGCAGCCCGGTCTTGATGTGGGCTGACCCGGCTGCACCGACGCGTTTGCGCATCGTCCCGTCGACTCCGACGAGCGGCAGTGACGCAACGTACTCCGGCATCAGCGGGCCGGCGAACGCGGACGCGAGCAGCCGCGCGAGGCCGGCCGCCGTCAGGCGCTCGACGCGAGACAGCCCTGCTCCATTGTCCAGCACGAACTCGCGCCGTTCGAGACCCTTGCCCACCAGCCACTCGCCCACCACGCGCTGCGCCCGCTCGGCGCTCGCCGGCTGCCGGGTGACCTCGCTGCCGATCGTCAGAAAGAGCTGCCGCGCCATCACGTTGTTGCTGAACTTGTTGATATCGCGGATGACTTCGGCGAGCGCTTCCGATTCGTGCTGCGCCAGCCGTCGGGCCTCTGTGGGTGCCTGGCCGTCGCGAGCCTGGCCGCGCCAGCTTCCACCGCTGGCGGTCCACAACGCCCGAAACACGGAATCGACGTACTGGGTATGGCTGAGCAGGCTGACATGCCAGGCCCGCTCGCCACAGGAGCGCGGAAACCCCCCTCGGAACTGCGGGCGCATCGGGTCGCTGAAGTCGCCGACCAGCCGAGCGCGCCAGTCGTTGCAGGGGCCTTCGACCGCACGAACAGTGGCCGGGACCGACATGCCTGCCAACTGCGGTACCGCGTAGACCCGGACCTGTTTCGGGTCGACGTCGGGCACGAAGTGGAAGCTGACGCTCTTGTAGTTGAGCAGCAGCGCGTCGGGCCCGGCGTTGTAGGGCCGGAGCGCCTCGCCGTCAAAGGCGCCCGCGTCGTGGTTCGCCGCTTGAAAGGCGCTGCGGTCGAGCACCAGGTCGCCGCGGATCTCACGGATTCCGACGCCGCGCAGGCGCTGCACGAGCAGCCAGAACTGCTCGATGACGAACTGCGGATCACCGCTGCCACGCAGGTACAGATCGCCTTCGAGCGTTGCATTCGCAACCGGCGCCACGGCCAGCGCCTCGGTGCGCCAGAGGTACTGCGGCCCGAGCAGTTCGAGGCCGGCCAGCGTCGTGACGAGTTTCATCGTCGAGGCCGGGTTCAACGGCTGCAGCTCGTTGACGGCAAGCGACAGCCCGGTTCCGTTCAAAGGCACGACGCTGATTCCGACGGCGCTGCCCGGCACGTTGGCGAGCCTGAGCGCCTGGGCGACCGGTTCCGGGAGCGTGGCGGCCACACGCGGCGTCTCGCCGCGCGCCTGGCCGGCCGCCGCGCCGGCGACGAAGAGCGCAACGAGGGCAGAAATCCCGCGGGATAACCACGCGAAGTACAAGGGTTCTTCCTTCTCGTTTTTACTCATGCGGTGCACCGCGATGCTAGGTCGTTCGTTCGATAGACCGGCCATCACGCGCTCGGTAGCCTGCAATGACGCCGAACTCTTTTTGCATCGCAGTGCGTGCCGCGGGTTCGCTCCCGTTCCAGGAAACTCCATGAAGCTGGTGACTATTCAATTTCGAAGCTTACTGGTTGCACTCGCAGCCTCCAGTCTGCTGGCCGCATGCGGCGGCGGAGGAGGCGGCGACAGCGCACCGGCGCCCGCGCCGGCTCCGGCGCCAGCCCCCGTGATTCCCGAGCCGCCCTCGGGTGGCTTCGCGCCCTCAGGCCCGACCGCCGCCCCGGCCGCGGCGCCGACCGATGCGCAAGCCATTCGCTTCCTCGCGCAGTCGACGTTCGGCGCGACGACGGCCGACACAGAGCGCCTGAAGCGCCTCGGCTACAGCGACTGGGTCGAGCAGCAGTTCCTGATTCCGCGGACGTCGCATCTGGACTTCGTGCTGGCGGTGTATCCGATTCCGGCACCGGAAGGCGTGACGGTCACGATCGATCCCCTGTACCAGTCAATCTGGAAGCAGGCTGTCACGGCACCGGACGTGCTGCGCCAGCGAGTCACCTTCGCGCTGTCGCAGATCTTCGTCGTCTCGGCGGCCGACGCGGCACTGCAGACCGCACCACACACGCTGGCGTCCTATCTGGACACGCTGTCGATCCATGCCTTTGGAAATTACCGCGATCTGCTCGAAGCGGTGACCAAGCATCCGGCGATGGGGCAGTACCTGACCTCCCTGGCGAACCGGGGCGATGGGGGGCGGGTGCCGGACGAGAACTACGCGCGCGAGGTGATGCAGCTCTTCTCGATCGGCCTCGTGCAGCTGAACAACGACGGCACGCCGAAGCTCGTCAACGGAGAGCCGGTCGACACCTACAGCATGGATGACATCCGCGGGCTCGCGCGCGTCTTCACCGGCTGGGGTTGGGGTAACACGGGCACACCGGATCCGGTCAATGGCCGCTTCGGGGGGAACAGTCCGCAGGACCCGATGCGACGCGTGATTCCGATGCAGTTCTATGCGCAGTACCACTCGCCGCTGGAAAAGCAGTTCCTTGGCGTCACGGTGCCGGCCGGGACCGCCGGTCCCCAGGCGCTGAAGACGGCGCTCGACACGCTCGCCAGTCATCCCAACGTCGGGCCGTTCATCGCGACCCGACTGATCCAGCACATGGTCACCAGCAACCCGAGTCCGGCCTATGTCGGGCGGGTGGCGGCGGTCTTCAACGACAACGGCAAGGGCGTGCGCGGGGACCTGAAAGCCGTCGTGCGCGCGGTGCTGTTCGATCCTGAGGCCGTGACGCCGGCCAGCGGTCCGAATGCAGGCAAGCTGCGCGAGCCACTGCTGCGCTTCACGGCATGGATGCGCGCCTTCAACGCGGCGTCCGCGAGCGGCAACTTCCGGATCGGCGTGCTCGACAACCAGCTGTCGCAGACGCCGATGCGGGCGCCAAGCGTATTCAACTACTTCCGGCCCGGCTTCGTTCCCCCCAATACCAGCCTGGCCGCGGCGGATCTGGTGGCGCCGGAATTCCAGATCACGCACGAGATCTCGGTGGCGTCGTACGCGAACTTCATCCAGGGCGCGATCGCCAATGGCGTTGGCACCGGCAGCGATGTCAAGGGCAACTACACCGAACTGAATGGCATCGCGGACAACGCGGACGCGCTGGTCGCCCGCATCAACCTGCTGCTTGCGTACGACTCGCTGTCGCCAGCCACAGTGACGGCGATCCGGGACGCGGTCAATGCGATACCCATCACGGCGAGCAACGCGCGACAGAACCGCACGAACCTGGCGACATACCTCACGATGACCTCGCCCGAGTTCCTGGTGCAGAAATAGGCGGACGGAGAACACGATGACGACCAATGCTTCCCGCCGCGAGTTTCTCCGCACGGCCTCCCATCTCACCGTGGCAGGTGCGGCCACGCCCTGGGCCCTGAATCTTGCGGCGATCGGTGCGGCATCGGCGCAGACGGCGCCGGCGGACTACAAGGCGCTTGTATGCGTGTTCATGTACGGCGGCAACGATCATTCGAACACGGTGGTGCCGTACGACAACGCGAACTACGCGCTCTATTCGCAGTCGCGCACGAACTTGGCGCTGGCGCAGGCCACGCTGCTGCCGCTCACCACGCCGACGAATCCATCGATGAGCGGGCGCCAGATCGCGCTGCGGGCCGAGTTGCAGCCGCTGAAGACGATCTACGACGCCAGCAAGGCAGCCGTCGTGGCCAACGTTGGCACGCTCGTCGTCCCGACGACGATGGCGCAATACCGGGCGCGCAGCGTGCCGCTGCCGCCGAGCCTTTTTTCGCACAATGACCAGCAGTCGGTCTGGCAGACCTACAACGGACGGCGCGAAGGCGCGCGCGTCGGCTGGGGCGGACGCATGGGCGACCTGCTGGCCGCGTCCAATCAGTTCCAGAACTTCACCTGCGTATCGGCGTCGGGCACCGCCGTCTTCCTGTCGGGGCAGTCAGCGGTGCAGATGCAGATCGGCAACAACGGCGGCCTGGCAATCACCGGTGTGTCGGGGACGACGCTTTACGGCTCGAGCGCCGGGCCGGCCACCGCCCGCCGGCTGATGACCGAAGACCGTGCCAACCTGTTCGAGAAAGACTACAACGCGATCGTCAAGCGCTCGTCCGAAGCAGCGCAGACGCTGAACACCGCGCTCACCACGTTTCCGACGACTGCAGCGCCATTTTCGACCTTTCCTAATACCGGTCTCGGCAACCAACTGCGCAACGTCGCCCGCATGATCGCCGCCCGTCAGGCACTCGGCGCCAGGCGCCAGGTATTTCACGTCTCGATCGGCGGCTTCGACCAGCATTCGGGCCTGATCAACGGGCACGGCGGCCGCATGGCGGAACTCGCCAATGCCATGGCGGCGTTCTACAACGCGACGGTGGCACTCGGCATTGCCGACAGTGTGACAGCCTTCACCGCATCGGACTTTGGCCGGACGCTGGACTCCAACGGCGAAGGCTCCGACCACGGCTGGGGTTCACATCACTTCGTGGTCGGCGGTGCCGTCAAGGGCGGCGAACTGTATGGCACCTGGCCCGACACCGTGCTGCGCGGGCCGAACGATGTGGGTCGCGGCAACCTGTTGCCGACCACATCGGTCAACCAGTACGCCGCGGCGCTTGCGACATGGTTTGGCATCAGCCCTGCGCAGATGGCCGACGTGCTGCCCAACGCGGCGAACTTCCCGCAGCCGAACCTCGGGTTCATGGCGTAGTTCCGGCGGGTCGGGTTCGGCGCCGGCGTCCGGCCGGCCGCGGTCCCGTTCCGCGGACGTTCGTCGGCCCGCGAACTCATGCGTACGGATGGGGCGGGCGCGCGATTTGCTGCGCTGAGCGTCGCAGCTAGACCTTTTGCCCGATGGACGCGCATCGGGCCCCTTCCTACAGTCGCCAAAGTGCCACGTGCTCGCGCTCGGCGCTCGCACGTGGACCTGCAACCGCATTGAGCTCCGCTGGAGTTGGTTCGCCAGATGAGGAAGGCCATGAACGAGAAGACGCCCCGGATGTACCGCTCCCTGCTCGCTGCTGCTGTTGCGGCAGCCATGCTGGCCGGCTGTGGTGGTGGGGGCGGTGACAGCACGACGACCGGTTCGCCCTCGGGCGCCTCATCACCTTCGGCTCCGACGGCGCCGTCGGGGCCGACGTCGGCGCCGATCACACCACCCAGCGACGCGGAGGCCTTCCGGTTCCTGACGCAGGCCACGATGGGCGCAACCCCGGCCGAGGTCGCGAAGCTCAAGCAGCAGGGTTTCGACGCGTGGCTCGAAGAGCAGTTTGCGCTGCCGCGCTCGTCGCACCTCGACTTCGTCATCAGCGAGATCGGCCTCGACGGTGCCGGCGGCACGCAGATCACGATGGACCCGATGTACCGCTCGTGGTGGAAGCAGTCGCTGACGGGCAACGACCAGCTGCGCCAGCGCGTGACGTTCGCACTCTCGCAGATCGTCGTGACCTCGGCGGCCGATGCGCAGCTGCTCAACAAGCCGGCCGCGATGGCGTCCTATCTCGACGTGCTGTCGAAGCATGCGTTTGGCAACTACCGCGACCTGCTGGAAGAGGTCTCGCTGCATCCGACGATGGGCCGGTATCTGACGGCCCTCGGCAACCGTGCCGACGGCGGCCGTGTGCCGGACGAGAACTACGCGCGCGAGATCATGCAGCTGTTCTCGATCGGCATCGTGCAGCTCAACAACGACGGCACACCGAAGCTCGTCAACGGCCAGCCGGTCGACACCTACACGATGGACGACATCCGCGGCCTGGCCAAGGTGTTCACGGGCTGGAGCTGGGGCAACGAAGGCACGCCGGACCTGCAGGACAACCGCTTCTTCGGCAACGAGGCGGATCGCAAGCGGGAGATCATCCCGATGCAGCACTACCCCAAGTTCCACTCGCCGGAGTCCAAGGCGTTCCTGGGAACGACGATCGCCGCCGGCACGCCGGGGCCACAGGCGCTGAAGACCGCGCTCGACACTATCTTCAACCACCCGAACGTCGGACCGTTCCTGGCGCATCGCCTGATCCAGCGGCTGGTCACGTCGAACCCGAGCCCGGCGTATGTCGACCGGGTCGCGGCGGTGTTCAACAACAACGGCAAGGGCGTGCGCGGGGATTTGAAGGCCGTGGTGCGGGCCGTGCTGTTCGACGCCGAGGCGCGCGACGCCAACGCGATGGCCTCGGCGCAGTTCGGCAAGCTGCGCGAGCCGGTGCTGCGCGTCACCGCTTGGGCGCGCGCGTTCGGCGCCGAGTCGGCGAGCGGCATCTACCGGATCGGCATCCTCGACGAGCAGTTGTTCCAGACGCCGATGCGTGCTCCGACGGTCTTCAACTTCTATCGCCCGGGCTTCGTGCCGCCGAACACAGACATCGCGGCGAAGGGAATGGTCGCCCCGGAGTTCCAGATCACGCACGAAGTCTCGGTGGCGAATTACACGAACTTCATGCAGCAGGCGGTCGGCAACGGTGTCGGCTTCAACACGATGGGCCGACCGGACGTGCGCAGCAATTACAAGGACCTGGTGGCCCTCGCCGAGGACCCGGACAAGCTGGTGGCGCAGATCAACCTGACGCTCACCGGCAACCAGATCGGGCAGGCCAGCCTGGCAGCGATCTCCAGCGCCGTGGCGACGGTGAAGATCCCGGCGCCGGTGTCGGGCACGAACGGGCAGACGATCACCTACAACGGCAAGCAGTACACCTCGTGCGCGAACGAGGGCGCGCGTTGCGCCTTCACCGGCACCTACGACGTGATCTACGGCGCCAACGGTACGTTCGCGGTGAAGGCCGGACAGGTGAACGGCGTGGACTGCACGAACGACGTCTTCGGCGATCCGGTCGTGGGTGTGGCCAAGGCCTGCTTCTACGGGCCGATCGCGGCTGCCACCACGCCGTCAAACGTGCCGCCCGCGAACCAGAAGGACATCGATGACGCCAAGCTCAATCGGGTCCGGCTCGCGGTGTTCATGAGCACGCTGGACCCCGGGTTCCTGGTCACGAAGTAGTCCGACAGCAAGGAGAAACAACATGACGATGAACGCTTCGCGCCGCGAGTTCCTGCGCAGGGCGTCCGCGCTGTCGGTCGCGGGATCGGCCACGCCACTGGTGGTCAACCTGGCGGCGATGAGTGCCGCATCGGCCCAGACAATGCCGGCCGACTTCAAGGCGCTGGTCTGTGTCTTCCTGTACGGCGGGAACGATCACAGCAACACGATCGTGCCCTTCGACAATGCAAACTATCAGCTCTATGCGCAGTCGCGCACCAACCTGGCCCTGGCGCAGAACACGCTGCTGCCGCTGACGACGCCCACCAACCCGTCGATGGTCGGGCGCCAGGTGGCGATGCGGCCGGAGATGGCGCCGCTGAAGGCGATCTATGACCAGGGCAAGGCTGCCGTTCTGGCGAACATCGGGCCGATGCGCGCGCCGATGACGATGGCCCAGTACCGCAACAACTCGGTGCCGCGGCCGATGGGACTGTTCTCCCACAACGACCAGCAGTCCGACTGGCAGTCGTTCGGGCCCGAGGGTACGCGCATCGGCTGGGGTGGCCGCATGGGCGATCTGTTCGCCTCGGCAAATTCCTATCAGAACGTGACGGCGATCTCCACCTCGGGCGCCGCGGTGTTCGTGTCGGGCTCGAGCGTCGCGCAGCTGCAACTGGGCAACAACGGCGCCCAGGGCATACCGGCCTTGCAGGCCAACGCGAACGTGTTCAGCACGACCTCCGCTTCGGCGCCGCTCAAGGACATCATGACGGCGGCCAGCTCTCACGTGCTGGCCAATGACTACAACAAGATCGTGAAGCGCTCGACCGAGGCCGCCGCGGCCATCAATACCGCGCTGGGTGCCGTCACGCTAACGACGCAGTTCCCCGGCACCGGCCTGGGCAACCAGATGCGCAACGTCGCCCGCATGATCGCGGCGCGCCAGGCGCTCGGTGCGCGGCGCCAGGTATTCCATGTCTCGATCGGTGGGTTCGACCAGCACTCCGGCCTGGTTGCCGGCCATGGGCCGCTCTGGGCCCAGATCTCGGCGGCGATGGCGGCGTTTTACAACGCCACGGTCGAACTGGGCATAGCCAACAACGTGACGGCCTTCACGGCGTCGGACTTCGGGCGCACGCTCGACTCCAACGGGCAGGGCTCGGACCACGGCTGGGGCGCGCACCACATGGTCGTCGGCGGCGCGATCAAGGGTGGCGAGATGTACGGCACCTGGCCGGATACCGTGCTGCGCGGACCGAACGACGTTGGCCGCGGCAACCTCCTGCCGACCACGTCGGTCGACCAGTTGGTCGGGACGTTCGCGACCTGGTTCGGCGTTCCTGCCGGCAACATGAAGGACGTCATCCCGAACGCGACGAACTGGCCCTCGCTCGATCTGGGCATATTCGCCTGACGGTCGATTGACCCCAGGGAACGACAACGGCGCCCGCGGGCGCCGTTGTTTCTTGCCGGTGACGCGTTACACGTCAGTTCGAGAGCTGCAGCAGCCCCAACCCCACGCGGCGGTACGAACCGATCCCGCGCAGCAGCCGTTTTTTCAGCAGGTCGGCATCGGTCACTTCAAGCACACCTTCGATGGACGAGTAGGGCAGAGTGATTGTCCGGTTGCCGTACGGGAATTTCAGTTCCTTGATGGCGACGTTGAAGAAGTCGGGCTTGAAACCGAACTTGGGCGCGACGGCAGCCAGCCAGGCCTCGACCTCCTGCACGGTCTTGAACGGCTCGACCTGCTTTTCGCCATCGACCATGCGCTCCCGGCCCACGCAGGCTTCAAGCTGGAAGCGATAGGGCAGGCCTTCCGCCAGTTGCACGACAAGCCGCTTGGGCGCGAGTGCGCTGACGGCCTCGGCCGGCGGTTCGACCCAGGGGTCAGCCGAATACACCCAGTACCGACCTTCACTGGTGGTGTCGGCGCGAAATACGAAACTGACGCCGGCCTTCTTGCCGAAAGTTCGGGCAAGCGCGGCGTGTGCGGAGAGCGGATCGGAGTGCTTGGGGCCGAACGAGACCGCGGTCTCGTAGAGCTCGACCGTCGGCACGTCCATCTTCGTGTAGCTCATCACCGTATCGACAAAGGCGCGGAGCGTCCGTGGACCCTTGCCCTTCGGCTTCGCGGTACTGAGCCAATGCGATGGAAGTCTTAGCGAAATGTCCATCGACAACCGCCGTCCTGTCTGTATGTGGTTAACCACCTCGATTTTCGGCACATTGCGGCGCTGCCGTATCACGCAAAGGCACTAGCCCGTCGACGACGTGCCGATGGCCGCCGACCAGTGGTGGCCGGGTCACCTGTCGGCGGGATCCCGTTGAAGGTCGGGCCTGCGATTGCCTGGACCGAACTCGCCAGTCGAGTGGCAGGGTTTCTCCTAGACAAAGTTAGTGTGTGCTCGCACCCTGATCGTGCCGCGGTGGATGGGCCGGCTGCGGTTCAATCCCAAAGAAATTCGGTTCGAGACCTTGAAACCAGCGGTCTCTGCCCCTAGAATTAGCACTCGCCTGCTTGGACTGCTAACAACGCATTCGAGCCGGGTTTCGGAGGTCCGCCCTCCACCATTTCTTGTTTCTCGAGTGTCGAGAGATCAACTGCTAGGAGACTGTATGAAGATTCGTCCTTTGCACGATCGCGTGATCGTCAAGCGCCTGGACCAGGAGCGCAAGACCGCATCCGGCATCGTCATTCCCGATAACGCCGCCGAGAAGCCCGACCAGGGCGAGATCATCGCGGTCGGACCGGGCAAGCGCGACGACAACGGCAAGATCGTTCCGCTCGACGTCAAGGTCGGTGACAAGGTCCTGTTCGGCAAGTACTCGGGCCAGACGGTCAAGGTCGAGGGCGAGGAACTCCTCGTCATGCGCGAAGAAGACCTGATGGGCGTCGTCGCCTAAGTGTTCTGCGGCGCCGGCCGCAGCGCGGCCGGCCACCTAATTCTCAGAGAGAGGTTCTATGGCTTCCAAGCAAGTTTTTTTCGGCGATGACGCGCGTCATCGCATGGTCAAGGGCGTGAATATCCTGGCGAACGCCGTCAAGGTCACGCTGGGCCCGAAGGGCCGCAATGTGGTGCTCGAGCGCAGCTTCGGCGCCCCGACCGTCACCAAGGACGGTGTCTCGGTCGCGAAGGAAATCGAGCTGAAGGACAAGTTCGAGAACATGGGCGCGCAGATGGTCAGGGAAGTCGCGTCCAAGACCTCTGACAACGCCGGCGACGGCACCACCACCGCAACGGTGCTGGCGCAGTCGATCGTGACCGAAGGCATGAAGTTCGTGGCCGCAGGCATGAACCCGATGGATCTCAAGCGCGGCATCGACAAGGCCGTCATCGCGGCTGTCGAGGAGCTGAAGAAGATCAGCAAGCCGACGACGACCAGCAAGGAGATCGCCCAGGTCGGCTCGATCTCCGCCAACTCGGACGCCGAGATCGGCAAGATCATCGCCGACGCGATGGACAAGGTAGGCAAGGAAGGCGTCATCACCGTCGAGGACGGCAAGTCGCTCAACACCGAACTCGAAGTGGTCGAGGGCATGCAGTTCGACCGCGGCTACCTGTCGCCGTACTTCATCAACCAGCCGGACAAGCAGATCGCGATCCTCGACAACCCCTACGTCCTGCTGCACGACAAGAAGATCGGCAACATCCGTGATCTTCTTCCGATCCTGGAGCAGGTCGCCAAGGCCGGCCGTCCGCTGCTGATCGTCGCCGAGGAAGTCGAAGGCGAGGCGCTGGCGACCCTCGTGGTCAACAGCATCCGCGGCATCCTCAAGACCTGCGCCGTCAAGGCGCCGGGCTTCGGTGACCGTCGCAAGGCGATGCTGGAAGATATCGCGATCCTGACGGGTGGCACCGTCATCGCCGAGGAAACCGGCATGACGCTCGAGAAGGCCACGCTGGCCGACCTCGGCCAGGCCAAGCGTGTCGAGATCGCCAAGGAAAACACGACGCTCATCGACGGTGCTGGCGAGACCAAGACGATCGAGGCCCGCGTCAAGGCGATCCGTGCGCAGATCGAGGAAGCCACCAGCGACTACGACAAGGAAAAGCTGCAGGAGCGTGTTGCCAAGCTCGCCGGCGGCGTGGCGCTGATCAAGGTCGGTGCCGCGACCGAAGTCGAGATGAAGGAGCGCAAGGCCCGTGTCGAAGACGCGCTGCACGCCACGCGTGCCGCGGTGGAAGAGGGCATCGTCGCCGGGGGTGGCGTGGCGCTGATCCGCGCCAAGCAGGCCATCTCCAAGATGAAGGGCGACAACCCTGACCAGGACGCCGGCATCAAGATCGTGCTGCGCGCGATGGAAGAGCCGCTGCGCCAGATCGTCGCCAACTCGGGTGACGAGCCGAGCGTGGTCGTCAATGCCGTCGCCAACGGCAAGGGTAACTACGGCTACAACGCCGCGACGCACGAGTACGGCGACCTGGTTGAAATGGGCGTGCTCGATCCGACCAAGGTGACCCGTACGGCACTGCAGAACGCAGCGTCTGTCGCATCCCTGATGCTGACGACCGACGCGATGGTCGCCGAACTGGTGGAAGACAAGCCGGCTTCGCATGGTGGCGGTGGCGGTGGAATGGGCGGGATGGGCGGCATGGGCATGGACATGTAACTCGGCCGACAGCCGCTCGCGGCGCATAGCGGCGTCGCGCGCGTTGGCTGTACGTCCGAGTACTGTCTACGCGCGCGTTCCTTGCTCTGCTTCCGCGAGTCGGCCGCCGGGTTGCGGGTTCTGCAGCCTGCATCCTCATCAAAGACAAACGGCCCGCGATTGCGGGCCGTTTGCTTTGCTGGGTGGTGGCCGGTGTCAGTACTTGATCGTGCAGCCGTATGCGTTCGACGCCGCGGTCGCGACCGGCTTGCCGGAACGCGCGTCCGTCAGGGCGGCGACGACGTAGTTCGTGGCTGACTTCACATCCGTCGGGTTCGCGCTGCGCTTGTCGTCGATCGCGCCCGCATAGATTACGGTGCCCTTCGGGTCGACGACGTACATGTGCGGCGTCACCTTCGCGCCAAAGGCACGGCCGAGGTCGCCCTTGGTGTCCATCAGCACGGCCGTCGGCGCCGAGTTCTGCTGCTTGAACCAGGCGGCGAGCTTGTCCGGCGCCATGTAGTCCGAATGCATTTCGGCGGTGGAGTTCACGGCAAGCCACGCCACGTTGTCGGCACCGAATCGCTTCTGCAGCGCCTGCATGTTGCCGCTGCTGTAGTGCTTGAGCACGAACGGGCAGTTCGGGTTGTTCCACTCGAGAACGACATACTTGCCCTTGAAATCAGCCAGCGAAACCGTCTTGCCGTTGACGTCGGTGGCGGAGAACGCGGGTGCGGGCTGACCCGCGGTGACGGCGGCAGCAGTGCCCGCGGCCGCGAAAAGTGAAACTGCGATCAGGGGTACTGCGAACTTCATGCGGGGCTCCTTATTGGATCTTGTCGAGCGCCGCTAAGACTGTGTTCTCCGTCAGAAGTTCAGGCAGGACCGTCGGTTGCCCGCTGCGGTCATAGAGGACGTACAGGGGAACCCCGTTGCGTCCGAACTCGGCCAGCGCGCGGGTGATCGTTTCATCGCGGTTGGTCCAGTCGGCCTTCATCCGGACAATCCCGGTGTCGGCAAACCGCGAGCGCACCTTGTCAGTGTTCAGTGCGACGCGCTTGTTCACCTGGCAGGTGACGCACCAGGCGGCCGTGAAGTCCACGAACACCGGCTTGCCCTGCGCTTTCAGGTCCGCCAGCGCCTTGGGCGAGTAGTCGACCCAGTCGGTGCCCGAGGTGGCCTTGCTGCTCGCCGCGACGGGCTCGGACGTGGCGATCGGCGTGAACGTCATCGCCGCCACAACGGCACCCACCAGCGCGACCCAGCGGAACCGGGCCGCACCGCGCTGGGCCAGTCCGAGCGACCACAGTGCAAAGGAAACCGCCACCAGGACACCGAGGGCGAGCGCGATGCCGCCGGCGTCCACCTGCTGCGCCAGAACCCACAGCAGCCACACGCAGGTGGCGAACATCGGGAAGGCCATGAACTGCTTGAAGAGCTCCATCCAGCGCCCCGGACGCGGCAGCTTGGCCAGCAGCGCCGGGAACAGCGTCAGCAGCAGATACGGCGCCGCCATGCCGACTCCGAGCATCGCGAATACCGAGAGGGCAATGGCCGCCGGCTGTGTGATCGCGTAGCCGAGGGCGGCGCTCATGAACGGCGCCGTGCAGGGCGAAGCCACGATCACCGCCAGCACGCCGGTGCCGAAACTGCCACGCCAGTCGGATTTGCCGACAAGCGCGTCGGCCGCTTTCGTGTTGCCGAGCCCGCTGCCGAACGTGAACTCGAAAACGCCGAGCAGATTCAGGCCGATGACGAAGAAGAGGACCGTCAGCGACGCCACGACCCACGGTGTCTGCAACTGGAAACCCCAGCCCAGCGCGCTGCCCGCCTTCTGTAGCGCGATCAGCAGACCCGCGAGCAATACGAACGAAAGGATCACACCAACCGCGAAGGCGACCCCGTGGGCGGCCATCGGACCGCTGTGGGTACGGTGCTGGGCGAGGCCGATCAGTTTCAGCGACAGCACCGGGAACACGCACGGCATCAGGTTGAGGATCAGACCGCCGACGAACGCTGCACCCAGTGCCGCGAGCAGCGACATTGTGGGTGCGGGCGAAGTGGCGGCTGCCGGTGCCGGCGATGCGCTGATGGCTCCGGCCGCCACCGGACCTTCCACCGTGGCCGCCCAGCCACCGGCCTTGGATGGTCCGCCATTGACGACGATCACGCCGGCGAGCGACTTGGCATCGGCCTTCACGGGCTTGGCCGCGGTCAGGACAAGCGCGGTGCCATTGCTGCGATCGAGCACCTGGGCCGCGGCGGGTTCGATTCGGCCTTCCTCCAGCGGGAAGAATTCAATCGAATTGATGTTGCGGTCGGCGGGCACCGTCAGGGCCAGCCGGATGCGATCGCCTTCGGTCGTTGCGCGTACGGTGACGCCCGGCACAGCGCCGGGGACCAGCTTGCGTGCCTGGGCAAAGAGCGCTGCGTGCGGCGACGCACCTGCCGCCGTGCGCACCGGCAGCGTCAGCGAGAGGTCAGCGCTGCCGGGAATGCAGACGTCCTTGCACTCGAGCCATTCCGCCTTGGCATTGAGCGTGACGTTCTTGCCGGAAGCCAGGTTCGCCGGGACCTGCACCCTGGTCAGCAGCAGCGTCTCGCCTTCATAGCCAAAGTTCACCAGCGGACCGGCAGGCAAACGGTGCGGGTAGGGCCACTCGATCGGGCCGGCGGTGAAACCGGCAGGCAGTTGCCATTCGATCCGGGTCGGCAGGCCGGAGTCGCCAGGCACCTGCCAGTAGGTATGCCACTCGTTCTCGTGCGCCAACTTGAGCGCGAGCTGCAGCGGCTGGCCTGGCACGATGGCGTCGGTCTCGGCCACCAGTTCCGCCTTCACATGGGGTTCCGGCGCGCCAAAGCGGGGCAGCGATTGGGAGTGCGCGACCGAGCCAAGGCTCGCCGCGAGGATAAGGGTCAGTAGTCGAAGGAATCGCATGGTCCGATTTTCGTCCATCCGGCACCGGAATGGTTCCCGGCCAAACGGTTGATATGTAGGGTAATCAGCCCACGGCCGCAAACGCCTCGCGGGCTGCACCGATCGTGACCTCGATCACGTTTGCATCGTGGGCGCTCGAGACGAAGCCCGCCTCGAAGGCGGATGGAGCCAGGTAGACGCCCCGCGCCAGCATGGCGTGGAAGAACCGGTTGAAGCGGTCCTTGTCCGCCGCCATCACCTGCGCGTAGGTCACGGGAGGTTCCTCGGCAAAGTAGACGCCGAACATGCCGCCCACGCTATCGCCCGAGAACGCTAGACCGGGAGCGGCGGCGAGCGCGGCGGCCACCAGTCCGCTGACGAGCTGCCGTGTCCGCGCGCCGAGGTCCTCGTAGAAGCCCGGCCGCTGGATCTCGCGCAGCGTGGCCAACCCGCAGGCGACGGCAACCGGGTTCCCGGACAGCGTGCCGGCCTGGTAGACCGCGCCGAGCGGGGCGAGGTGCCGCATGAACTCGCGCTTGCCGCCGAACGCCGCCACCGGCATGCCGCCGCCGATCACCTTGCCCAGCACCGTCATGTCCGGGTCGATGCCATAAAGCGATTGCGCGCCGCCGAGCGCCACGCGGAACCCCGACATCACCTCGTCGAACACGAGGAGCGCTCCATGCTTCGCCGTGAGTTCGCGCATTGTCCGCAGGAATTCTTGCGTCGACCGCACGAGGTTCATGTTGCCCGCGATGGGCTCGACGATGACGCAGGCAATGTCGTCACCGTGCGCGCGGAAGGCATCGACGAGTTGCTGCGGTTCGTTGTAGTCGAGCACCAGCGTGTGCTGGGTGATCTCGGCCGGTACGCCGGCACTGCTCGGGTTGCCGAAAGTCAGCAGGCCCGAACCGGCCTTGACCAGCAGGCTGTCGGCATGGCCGTGATAACAGCCCTCGAACTTGATGATCTTGCGCCGTCCCTTGCCGCCGCCGGCGGCGCCGCGAGCCAGGCGGATCGCGCTCATCGCCGCTTCGGTACCCGACGAGACGAGTCGCAGCTGCTCCATCGATGGGACGAGCTTCAGGATCTCCTCGGCCATCACCACCTCGGCTTCGGTCGGTGCGCCGTAGGACAGGCCGCGTGCAGCGGCTTCCTGCACCGCGCGGACAACCGCGGGGTGCCCGTGCCCGAGAATCATCGGCCCCCAGGACCCGATGTAGTCGATGTAGCGCTGGCCATCGGCATCCCAGAAGTAGGGACCCTCGGCGCGCTCGATAAAGCGCGGTGTGCCGCCGACGGAGCGGAACGCGCGCACCGGCGAGTTCACGCCGCCCGGGATTGATCGCTGCGCGCGCTCAAACAGTTGTTCGTTGCGAGTCATACTCGAGTTGTCCCTCATGGAAAGCGTGCTGCAGTTGCCGGACCGCGTTGCCCGGCTCGGCTGCATCGAAGACGGCGCTGATCAGAGCCGCCGCGTGCGCGCCGGCGGCACTGACGAAACGGATATTCGACGCATCAATGCCGCCGATTGCGACGATGCGCTGGCAGGTGAAGCGCTCGCGGGCGCACCGCAACAGCTCCAGGGGCGCGCGCACCGCATGCGGTTTGGTTCCTGAAGCAAAGACAGAGCCAAAGGCGATGACGTCGGCGCCTTCGGCGGCAGCAGTCTCGGCACGGGCGAAGTCGTCGTAGCAGGACACGCCCAGCAGCCCGTGCGGCAGACGCTCGCGGGCGGTGGCAATGTCACCGTCGTCGCGTCCCAGATGCACGCCGTCGGCTCCGACTTCGAGCGCGAGATCGACATCGTCATTCACGATGAAGAGCGCACCGTGCGCATGCGCAAGCGCCCGGAGCGACCGTGCCTGCGTGCGGCGTTCGGTGGCATCGGCTCGCTTGTTCCGGTACTGGACCACCGATACGCCCGCCGCCAGTGCGGCGTCGAACCGTGACTGCATTGCGTAAAAGGCCACGGCGTCGACGTCCGGGGTCAGCAGATACGGGCCGGCGACACGCGCGGCGAGCTCAGCGCGGTCAGTGCTCATCCCTACCCGTGTCTTCGTCGTCATCGTCGCCGGCCCAGAACAGCCGATCAGGGATCGCCATGCCGATTCCGGCATGAAAGGAATGCAGGACCGCCGCCGCCGTGTACTGCGAGGCTTCCTGCATCGCCTCGGGCACGTCGAGTCCCTGGGCCAGCAGTCCGGCCAGGGCCGCCGACAACGTGTCGCCGGCACCCTGAATGCGCGTTGTTGCGCCTTCCAGCCGCGGCAGACGGTCACTGCGCACGAGTCCTGTTTCGTCGTAAAGCGCGTTGACCGCCTGTTCCGATCCGGGCTCGGCATCGGCGATGAGCACGAACTCGCAGCCCCACCCGATCAGCTCGCGCGCGCAGGCGGCTGCCGGCAGGTCGTCTGCGCGCACCTGTTCCTCGGCGAGGCTCACCAGCTGACGCGCCTGCGCCAGACCCAGGGTCAGCACGGTCGTCTGCGGAATCAGCAACTCGCGCAGGGCCGCGGCAAAGTCGGCATCGTCATCCTCGTCGAGCGCGCGGCCGATGACCGGGTCGAGCACGACGGGCACGGAGTCGTAGTCGGCCAGGATGGCGGCGATCGGCTGCAGCTGGTCCATGGCGCCGATCGCTCCGACCTTGAATGCGGCCACCGGCATGTTCTGCAACACGGCCTGCCCCTGCGCCTCGAGCAGGTCTTCGTCGATCGCAACCCACTCATCGTTGCGTGTGCCGCCCGAGGACGCCACGGCAGTGACCACACTTGCGGGGTGGCAGCCCATGCTCGCGACGGCCAGCACATCGGCCTGCAGCCCGGCCGCACCCGTGGCGTCGGACAGGCCAAAACTGAGCACCACCGGGAGCGTGGACATCGAAGTGTGTCGGAAAAGTCACGATGCTACGCGGGACCTGCGCTGCTCGCGCGAAGGCGGTAGCAGGGACTTAGTAGCCCACGTTATGATCGTTCGCTAAGTGTTTGATTTTAGCCGCTGAGCGTGCGATCGCGCGCCCGTGTCCTTGAGCCATGATGACGACCAATGTGGGGACGAAAACCTGGATGTGCCTGATCTGCGGGTGGATCTACGACGAGGCCGCGGGGGTGCCGGAGTCGGGGATCGCGCCGGGGACCCGCTGGGAAGATATCCCTCCGAACTGGACCTGTCCGGAGTGCGGGGCGCGGAAAGAGGATTTCGAAATGGTCGAAATCTGACCGCGGAACCGTGGTTTTCGACGCGGCGTGCAGGGACGGCTTCGTATAAAAACGCGGCGATCGGTCGATAGAATCGTCCGCGCGTTTTTGCCAGGGCGAGTCCCGCGTGGCATTGACCGGCGGCATCCACAGGCCGGTTAAGGATCGAGGACACGACATGGCGGCACAGGATTTCTCGGATATCCGCGGCAAGAAGGTGATGGTGATCGACGACTCGAACACCATCCGTCGCAGCGCGGAGATCTTCCTTTCGCAGGCCGGCTGCCAGGTGATTCTGGCGCAGGACGGCTTCGAGGCGCTTTCGAAGATCAACGATCATCAACCGAACATCATCTTCTGCGACATCCTGATGCCACGGCTGGACGGCTACCAGACGTGCGCGCTGATCAAGCGCAGTCCGCGATTCCACAAGACGCCGGTGGTGATGCTGTCGTCGAAGGACGGCCTGTTTGATCGGGCCCGTGGGCGCATGGTGGGCTCGAGCGAGTATCTGACCAAGCCGTTCACGAAAGACAGCCTGCTGTCGGCCGTGAAACAGCATTCAATGAACTGATCCACGGGCCTTAGCGGGGGGCCGATGCCTATCAAGAAAGTACTGATCGTCGACGATTCGCCAACCGAGCGTTTCTTCCTCAACGAGCTGCTGACCAAGCAGGGCTTCGCCGTGTCGATGGCGGAGAACGCCGAGGAAGCGATGATGAAGGTCAAGGCCGTGATGCCGGACCTGATCCTCATGGACGTCGTGATGCCGGGCCAAAATGGCTTCCAGCTGACGCGCGCGCTGTCCAAGGATCCGGCCACGCAGGACATCCCGATCATCATGTGCACCAGCAAGAACCAGCAGACGGACCGCATCTGGGGTCTGCGGCAGGGCGCGCGCGACTACATCACCAAGCCGGTCAAGTCCGAAGAGCTGCTCGAGAAGATCGCGGCGCTCGGCTGAACGACACGTCCTCATGGCCACCCAACGCGACGTCAGCACCCGACAGTTGGTCAAGCTGCGCGAGTTCTCGACGCAGCTGGCGCAGCGCCTGAAGGAGGCGCCCAATCTGCCGACGGAGCCGACTCGCCTGGCCGTGCGCATCGGAGCGGAGAACTACCTGGTCGAGATGGGCCTGGCGGCCGAGGTCGTGAGCCTGCCCGAGGTCGCGCGCGTGCCCTGGACCAAGCCGTGGTACCGGGGCCTGGCCAACGTACGCGGGCGGCTGGTCGGCGTGGTCGACCTGCAGCAACTGGTCGGTCGTGAGCCCCTGCCGCCGGAACAGAGCCAGCAGTTGCTGGTGCTCAGCGAAGGCCTGGGCATCGCGGCTGGCATCCTGGTCACGCGCGCCTTTGGCATCCGGAACCTCAAGGATCTCGAGCCTGTCGAGAGCGACGGCGTGACGCGGCCCGGATGGGAGCGCAGCCGATATCGCGACCTCGAGGGAATGACGCTGACAGAACTCGATTTGCGCGAGCTGGCAGCCGCGCCGGCCTTTGGCGCGATCCACGCGTGATGGCGCGCGGCCGCAGGCATACCGGCAGGCAGTGAAGGCGCGGCACCGCCGCCAGAGGCGGTGAGCGCGGTCCGGCGCAGAGCCGGTTGAGAGTTAGGGCGGAGGATCTAATGGCACTCGAGATGGGGTCGCTCTTCCGGCGCAAGCCGAGCGAGCGAAAGCAGAAGGAGTCGGCGGACCCGTTCCGCAGCTCGGCACCGGGCGCGGAGTCGTCGCGCGCTGCGCCCAGGACCGTCATGATCGATCGCGGCGGCGAAGGCATGGCCCTGCGGCTGGTGGACCGGCTGCTCGCGTTCAAGCTGCCGGTGATCGGCGACCGGCCGATCAACACGCAGGTGCAGGTGCTGTTGATCCTGCTCGGCTTCTGCTTCTTCGTGCTGGTGACGGTGCTGCTGGTCTACAACCGCTTGACCACGACCGGCACGCTGCAGACTGCCATCGTCGGCGACACGCTGATGCACACGCAGCGACTGGCCAAGGCGGCACCTAATGCGGTCGAAGGCTCGCGTGAGGCCTTCCTGGAGCTGCGTGAAAGCCGCGACGCCATTGCCGCCAACCTCGACGCGCTCGCCAACGGTGATGCGGCGCGCGGACTCTCGGCATCGTCGACGGACATACAGCCGACGCTCACCACACTGAATGAACGCTGGCGAGCGAGCGAAGCGGCGGCCTCGGTCATCGTGGCCAACGAGAAGGCGCTGATCGCTTTCGGCGATGTCATCCGCAAGATCAACGACGCCAGTCCGCGCCTGCAGCAGCTGACCGAGGAAGTCACCGCGCTGAAGCTGCAGGCCGGCGCGCCGCCGCGCGAGATCGCGACCGCCGCCCAGCTGGTCACGCTGACGCAGCGCCTTGGCAAGAGCGCCAACTCCCTGGTGGCCGGCAACGTGGCCAACGCGGAAGTCGCGCTGACGCTGGGACGGGACATCAACCAGTTCCGCGACCTGACGCAGGCGCTGCTGGCCGGCTCGGATGCACTAAGGCTGGCGGCGACGACCGACCCGGAAGCCCGCAACCGCCTGCAGGAACTGACTCGGGTGTACGGCGAGTTCCAGAATTCAATCGCGGGCGCGATCGGCAGCCTGCAGGCCATCGTGCAGTCCAAGGAGGCGGAGCTGGCGATCCTGCGCGACTCCGAGCCCCTGCGGCAGCAGGTCACCGAGCTCGGCGGCCTTTTCACGAAGGAGCAGGCCGCGCGCACGGTGGCGCTGATCGTCATGGCGTTCTTCGGCATCGGCATGCTGCTGTCGGCCTTCGCGATCGTGAAGGTGCTGCTGGAAGACACGCGCAAGCGCGCCGCCGAAGCCGAGATCCAGCGGATGCAGGCAGAACGCCTAGAGCAGGAAGCCAAGCGCACCAACGAGCAGAACCAGGCCGCCATTCTTCGCCTGATGAACGAGTTGCAGGAAGTGGCCGACGGCAACCTGACGGTGCAGGCGACGGTGTCCGAAGACATTACCGGCGCCATCGCTGACTCGGTCAACTACACGGTGGAAGAACTGCGCGGCCTGGTGGGCCGCATCAATAACACCGCCGAGCAGGTCAACACGGCATCAACCGCCGCGCGCGACATCGCCACGCGGCTGCTGACGGCGTCCGAAGCCCAGTCCAAGGAGATCAAGGACACGGGTGACAAGGTGCTGAAGATGGCGTCGCAGATCAACGACGTCTCCAAGAGCGCCGGCGAGTCGGCCAAGGTGGCGCGCGCCTCGCTCGACGCGGCGGAACGTGGCCAGCGCGCGGTGTTCAACCAGATCGCCGGCATGAACGAGATCCGGGAGCAGATCCAGGAGACGGCGAAGCGGATCAAGCGGCTCGGCGAATCGTCGCAGGAGATTGGCGAGATCGTCGAGCTGATCACGGACATCACCGAACAGACCAACGTGCTGGCGCTGAATGCTGCGATCCAGGCGGCGTCGGCGGGCGACGCGGGCCGCGGCTTCTCGGTCGTGGCCGAGGAAGTGCAGCGCCTGGCCGACCGTTCGGCCGAGGCGGCCAAGCAGATCGGCGCGCTGGTGCGCACGATTCAGACCGACACGCAGGACGCGGTGGCGGCCATGGAAAAGAGCACGCAGGGCGTGGTCGAAGGAACGAAGCTCTCCGACGCGGCCGGCAACGCGCTGGGCGACATCGGGCGCGTCTCGCGCCAGCTGGCGGAACTGATCGAACGCATCGCGTCGACGACGAATGACCAGGCGAGCTCGGCCGGCGGTGTGGCGCAGTCGATCGAGCGCATTCTGGCGGTGACGGAGCAGACCTCGCACGGCACCCGGCAGGCGGCGCAGTCGATCGGCCAGCTGGCAACCCTGGCGCGCGAGCTGAAGGCTTCGGTCGCGCGTTTCCGCGTCGGCTGAAACGCTGAAATGATCGCGTTGACGCGCTCTCGTGGGCGGATGCTCGGCGTATCGGCGTCGCTAGAGTCGCGCGTAGCCGACCGCGACCGTCCGGGGAGCGGGCAGCAGGTTGCCGGGTCAGGCAGCCGAGGAACACGACATGGCTGAACGACACGATCCCAATCACCTCGTCGGCGCTGCGCCGGACATCGCGCCACTGGCGTGGGTCATCGATGAAATCCGCAGCTCGCTGACCGAGGCCGTCAACGGCCTGAAGGCCTTCCTTGCGAGCAAGCAGGATGTCGACAGCCTGCGCAACGCCCGCAGCCAGGTGCATCAGGCCAACGGCGCGCTGCAATTGCTCGACCTGCGCGGTGTAGCGCTGGTGACCGATGCCGTCGAGCAGGTGACGCGGCGTTTCGAGGCCGAGCCGAAGGACTGTCTCCCCGCCGCCGTACGCTCGGTCGAGACGGCGCTCACGGCCGTCGTCGCCTACCTCGAGGCGCTGCTGTCGGGGCGGCCGAACCAGCCGATACGACTCTTCCCGTACTACCGCGACGTGCTCCTGCTCAACCGGGCGAGCCGCGTCCATCCGGCGGACCTGATCTTCCCCGACCTGTCGCGCCGGCCGGCGTTTCACCAGATCGAGGCACGCCAGATTTCGGCCGATCAGCTGCGCGATCGCCGCGCGCGCTTCGAGCTCGGGCTGCTGGGTTTCCTGCGCGACTCCAACGATGCCGAGGCGCGCAAGCGCATGCGCGCCGCGCTCGCCGACCTGGAGCACCTGCCGCAGAGGGGGCTCGCGCGCAGCTTCTGGTGGATCATCCGCGGGCTGCTCGAAGGCCTCGAGTCTGGCGCGGTTCCGGTCGATGTCGACCTGAAGCGGGTGCTGGCGCGGCTCAACCTGCAGCTGCGACGCATGATCGAAGGTGGCGGCGCAGTGGCCGAGCGGCTGATGATCGATGCGCTCTACTACGTTGGCCGGGCCCAAGGCGGGACGGCGCGCGTGGCCGAGATCAAGCGCCTCTACGGACTCGACGCGCTGATCCCGGCCGACTTCGAACGCGCATCGCTGACCGCCGTCGACTCCGATGCGCTGCGGACGCTGAAGGAAGCGCTGGCACAGGCCAAGCAGCTCTGGGGGCAGATCGTTGCCGGGGCTGCGGAAGGCGCGAAGTTCGACCAGGAGGTCGCGCTGGCGCGTGACTCCGCCGCCAAGCTTGCGGCGCGCGCGATCGGCGCGACGGTCGACGCCATCGGCAAGGCCACGCGGGACTATGCCAAGTTGCCGGCGGACGTGCGCGAACGTCTCAGCATCGAAGTGGCATCGGCGCTGCTGTTCACCGACCTGGGCGTCGACGAACTGCCGCAGATGGATACCGAGTACGAGGGCCGCGCCCAGCTCGTCATGGAGCGGCTGCTGAAGGCGCGACAGGGCCAGCCCCTGCCCGAGGCGGGACCATGGATGTCCGAGCTCGCCCGGCGCGCGCAGGATCGCCTCACGATGGGCACGGTGGTCGCGGAGACGCAGTCCACCTTGCGCGAGATCGAGCAGCGTCTCGATCGCTTCTTCCGCAACCCCGCCGAGCGCGCCGACCTGCCCGCCACCACGGCGATGTTCGACCAGGTCTGCGGGGTGCTGTCGCTGCTCGGATACGAGGAACCGGTCGCCGCCTTGCGCAACGTGCAGCAGTCGGTCGCGCGCTTCGCGGATGCCGCCATCGCACCGGAGCACGAGGAGTTCAGCCGCATCGCCCAGAACCTCGGTGCGGTCGGTTTCTTCGTCGAGAGCCTCAGTCAGGACAGCGAGCGCCCGCGTGGCATGTTCCACTACGACCCGGCGACCGGCGTGTTCTCCGCCGAGCTCGGCTCGCTGCCGGCCGACGAATCCGTGCTCGCACCCGCGGACGAGGAGTACCACCCGGCACCGCGCACCATCGACATGCGCGTGCCCGAGCCGCGCCGGACCGACAATGTCGAGACGGCCGCGCGCAAGACGCTCGAGTCTGCGCACCACCAGGCGTTGAGATTGACTCAGGTGGCGGGCGACGCCCGGGCGATCGGCGAACTCGACCGCCTGTTGCCGATGCTGTCGAACGAGGCCGACCTGCTCGACAGCGAGCCGCTGAAGACCAAGGCGGCGCGTGCGCTGCAATTGCTGGCTCAGCTGAAGGACGCGCCGGTCCGCGAGGATGCGCTGGAACTCGAGCAGCTGCTCGCCCCCGCCAAGGCGCCCGAAGCACCGCCGCCAACCGCGCCGCTGCCGTCCAGCCAGGCGGCGGCCGACAGCGAACTGCGCGAGATCTTCGTCGAGGAAGCGCGCGAGGTGCTCGACAGCATCGTCGAGAACCTTGCCGAACTGCGCACCAAGCGGGACGACAAGGCCACGCTGACGACGGTCCGCCGCGCGTTCCACACGCTCAAGGGCTCGAGCCGCATGGTCGGCTTCAAGCACATCGGCGAGGGCGCCTGGGGCGTGGAGCAGTGCTTCAACCTGTGGCTGGCGCAGGAACGGCCTGCCACCGATGACCTGATCGACCTCGCCGACGGCGCGCAGCGCGTCATCCGTGCCTGGGTCGACACAATCGACCGGGATCCGCTGGCCCACATCGAGCCGGCGCCGCTGGTGATCGCGTCGCAGCGTGTACGTGAAGGCGGCATGTTCGAGTTCTCGGGCGAGATCCCGGCGAAGGAAGCGCCCCCAAAGCCTGACGGCAGCGCGCCGATCGAGCAGGAGGCCGCGCTGCCGAACGATGTCGAGCAGGCGACGCGTCCCGCCACCGGCACGGTGCTGGATTTCGACCTCGACGCCCTGCACGAGCCCGAGCCGTTGCCGGGTGAGCACGCCGAGACCGCGTTCGCTTTGACAGAGGACACTGGTGCCGAAATCGCGCCGGCGCTCGAGGCTGCGGCCGTCGAGGCGCAGTTCGAACTGCCCACGCCTGTTGAGCCTGCAACGGCGCCGGTCCCCGCGTCCGCTGGGGATGATGAGGAAGTGCGGCGCATCGGGCCGCTCGAGATCAGCCACGGGTTGTATTCCGTCTTCCTCAACGAGGCCGACGAGTGCATGCGCGTGCTGGCGAACGACATCACCGAGTGGCGCTATGAACCAGAGCGCGTGGTCTCGGCGCAGGTCGTGCGCCGCGCGCACTCGCTGTCGGGCATATCGAAGACCGTGGGGCTGGTCCCCGTCATCGCCATCGCCGACCCGCTCGATGACCTGATGCATACGCTGTCGATGCTGTCAGGTCCGCGACATCTCACTTTGACGGGCGCGCAGTTCGACACGCTCGAACGCGTGATCGAGCGCATGCGCGGCATGCTCCATCAGTTCGCTGCCGGGATCTATCCGGACGAGTCACCGCTGGAAGCAGGCGCGCTGCAGGACCTGGTCTCGGTGGTGCGCGCACACAGCGCGCTACACGACGAACTGGCGCCGGTGGTTATGCATCCTTCGGCGACCGGCGCAGTCGAAATGCCACTGCATGAACCCCCCGCCGCGAATGAGACGTTGGCCGAGGCGGCCCAGCCGGAGCCTGCCCCTGCCGCTGCGGACGTGCCCCTGGAAGTGACGCCCACAGCCGTACGGTCCGAGCCGACTCCCAGCGCCACGACAGCGCCCGCCAGCTCGGGCGGCGTCGAGGGCGGGCCTGCGGCGACAGCGGCCGATGAGGAAGCCGAAGAGGCCGCCGCGTCCAAGGTGCGCGACGAGCTCGATGCCGATCTGCTGGAAGTGTTCCTGGCGGAAGCGGCGGACCTGCTGCCCTCGATCGGCACGGCGCTGCGTGGTCTCGAGGCGGAACCGAACGACAAGGAGCTGGCGCGTGACCTGATGCGCCGGCTGCACACGGTCAAGGGCAGCGCGCGCATGGCGGGCGCGATGCGCCTGGGCGAACTGGTGCACGACATGGAGACGCGCATGGAAGCCGCCATGCAGCTCTCCGATGTGCCCGGCATCATCATCGAAGACCTGCAGGGACAGTACGACCAGGCGATGGGCCTGTACGACGAACTGCAGAACCCGGATGCGGCCGCGGCCGCGGCAGCAGCGGCCACTGAGATGCCGCCGGTCGCGCTTGAGTCCGAAACGGCCGCGCCCGCGAAGGCCGCGGTCATCGACTTCGCCAGCACGCGCAGCGAGGCGAAGCCGGAGCCCCGCAGCGACAAGCCGGCGCCAACGTTACCATCGAGTGTCGAGGCGACGCTGCCCGCTGCGGCCACGGCCCAGCCGCAGACGTCACCGTTCATCCGGGTGCGAGCCGACGTGCTCGACAAGCTGGTCGACCAGGCCGGCGAAGTCTCGATCGCGCGCTCGAAGCTCGAAAACGAGGTGTCGACGATCAGGGGCTCGCTGACCGACCTCACGGAAAACATCCAGCGCCTGCGCGCGCAGCTGCGCGAGGTCGAGATCCAGGCCGAAGCGCAGGTGCAGGCGCGCGGCGCGTCCCTGTCGCGCGAATCGTCCGACTTCGACCCGCTCGAGTTCGACCGCTATACGCGGCTGCAGGAACTGACGCGCATGCTCGCTGAGTCGGTCGAGGACGTCGCGATGGTCCAGAGCAACATGGTGAAGGGCCTGCAGTCGGCTGATACCGACCTGACCTCGCAGTCGCGGCTGACCCGCGAGCTGCAGCAGCAGCTGATGCGCGTGCGCCTGGTGCCGTTTGCCAACGTGTCCGAGCGCCTGTACCGGGTAGCGCGCCAGACCGCCAAGGAACTGGACAAGCGCGTCAACGTCGATGTGCGCGGCGGCAACACGGAAATCGACCGCGGTGTCCTCGAGAAGATGGTCGGACCGTTCGAGCACCTGATCCGAAACGCGATCGTGCACGGGCTCGAGTTGCCGGCCGAGCGCCGCGCCGCGGGCAAGGCCGAGACCGGTGAGCTCGTGCTCGATGTGCGGCAGGAAGCCAATGAAATCGTCGTTGTCCTCAGCGACGACGGAGCGGGACTGAACCTCGAGCGCATCCGCCAGCGCGCCATCGAGCGCGACCTGATCGGCGCCGAGGCGACGCTCGGCGATCGCGAACTGATGGACCTCATCTTCCTGCCCGGCTTCTCGACCGCGACCGAGGTCACCGAGCTCGCCGGGCGCGGGGTCGGCATGGACGTCGTGCGCGCCGAGCTGTCCTCGTTCGGCGGCCGCATCGCGGTGTCGAGCGAAACCGGGCGCGGCACGCGCTTTACTCTTTACCTGCCGATGACGCTGGCCGTGGCGCAGGTCGTGCTGGCGCGGGTCGGAACGCGACGCTATGCGCTGCCCGCCGGCATGGTCGAACAGGTGCGCCGATATCGTCCGGTCGCGCTGCTTCCTTCGCTGGCCGAGGGGATGATCGACATTCCTCCGGTCGGCACCGTCGTGCTGCGTCCGCTGTCGCAACTGGTCGGCGAGGAGACGACCGGGCATCTGTCGAAACAGACGCCGGTCATCCTGCTGCGCTCCGGTGACGACCACATGGCAGTTGCGGTCGACGATGTGTCGAGCAACCAGGAAGTGGTGGTCAAGAATGTCGGCAAGCAGGTGGCGCGCCTGTCCGGTGTGCTCGGTGCGACGATCCTCGGCAACGGCGAGATCGTGCTGATCATCAATCCGGTGCAGCTGATCACGCGCGCGCCCGAACCACCGGCGATCTTCGAAGAAGAACTGCGCACGGAAACCAAGCTCGCGCCGACGCGCGCCGAGCCGCCGACCGAAATCGGCGTGGCGTCGGTCCCGACAGTCATGGTCGTCGACGACTCGCTGACAGTGCGGCGCGTGACGCAGCGTCTGCTCGAGCGCAACAACTTCAACGTGCTGCTCGCCAAGGACGGCGTCGACGCGCTGCGGCAGCTGCAGGACGCCAAGCCCGATGTCATGCTGGTCGACATCGAGATGCCGAAGATGGACGGCTACGACCTGACCCGCAACATTCGCAGTTCGCCGACGACAGCGCGCATCCCGATCATCATGATCACCTCGCGCACCGCCGAGAAGCATCGCAGCATGGCGTTCGAACTCGGCGTCAACGAGTATCTCGGCAAGCCGTACCAGGAAGAGGAGTTGCTGAAGCTCGTGCGGCAGTACGTTGGGGAGAGGGTGACGGCGTAGCAGTCGCCCATTGCGTCTCTGGCAGTTGCGCGCTGGTCCTTGGATTTTGCGCGACCGACCGCTCACGGCGCGGGGCCGGTTACTTTACTTGTCTTGGCAAAGAAAGTAACCAAAGAAAGCCGCGCCTAAGAAAGCGGTCGGCTACGCCGACTTCCCTGTGCTGCTCGGGGTCGCGGGCGGGCCTTCAAACTCGCTCCCTGCGGTCGCTCAGACAGGCAGGCCCTCAACCGCCCCCTGCGCTGCGCGGCGCCTTCGAAGGCATCAACGGCGTCGCGTTGAACGAAAGTCCATTCGGTGTTAGCACGGCGACGGTATCTCCTGCTCGGGGCCGCCGCCGCGGTGCGGTGCGGGGCGGCAGCGGAGGTGTGCCGAGCGCGTGTCTGAGCCCGTGGCAAGCGCAGCGTGATCGGGCGAGCTTCGCGCACGGCCCGCTGACGCCCTGCAGCGCAAGGGAAGCCGAAGGCCGGCCTCGCGGGGTCGCCTTTCTTCGGTGACTCTCTTTGGCGAGACAAAGAAAGTCACTCGCCGCCGGGCGACTCCCGGCTCGGTCGTGGCGAGATGAAATTGCTGCTGTAAAGCGGAACCCTGCACCCGCAGCGCGCTGACTCAGCGCTTCACCACCGCATACCGCTCCAGAGTCCGCTTCCTCGCCACCGTGTGATCGACGATCGGGGACGGATAGTCGGCGCCGACGACGCAACCCGCTTCGCGCTGCCGTGCCGCGCTGGCGAGCCACGGGGCGTGGATCTCATTTGCATCGAAGCCCACAAGCTGCGGCAGGTAGCGCTTGATGAAGCTGCCATCGGGGTCGAACTTCTCCGACTGCGTCACCGGATTGAAGATGCGGAAGTACGGTTGCGCGTCGCAGCCGGTGGACGCGGCCCACTGCCAGCCGCCGTTGTTCGCAGCGAGGTCAAAGTCGTTCAGGTGCCGCGCGAAGTACTGCTCGCCACGGCGCCAGTCGATGCCGAGATCCTTGGTCAGGAAGCTGGCGACGACCATGCGCAGCCGGTTGTGCATGTAGCCGGTCTCGTTGATCTGCGCCATCGCGGCGTCCACCAGCGGGTAGCCCGTGCTTCCAGCGCACCACGCCGCGAAGGCGTCGTCGGCTGCCGTCCCGGTTTCCCACTGGATCGCGTCGTACTCGGGTCGATAGGCTCGATCGACGACATGCGGGTGGTGCCACAGGATCATCTGGTAGAAGTCGCGCCAGATGAGCTCGGAGAGCCATGTCTGTGCGCCGACGGAGTCCTGGTTGGCGGCGAAGCGCGCCAGGGTACGGATCGAGACGGTGCCGAAGCGCAGATGCACCGACAGGTAAGACGGCCCGCGCACCGCCGGGAAGTTGCGCGTTTCCTCGTAGCGGTCGATGCGTGACTTGAACTCGTCGAACAGCGCCTGACCACCGCTCTCGCCGGTGGGAATCTTGAGCTGTGCCAGGTTGCTGCGCGCGAAGCCCAGGCTTTCGAGGGTAGGGATCGGGTGGCGGCCCGCCGGGGCGGCAAGGCGCGCGAGGTCAGCGGCAGAGCCACGCGGCGCGAGCTCGCCCGGTGTCAGTCGGCGCAGCCAGGCGTTCTTGTACGGCGTGAAGACGCCGAACGGTCGCCCGGCGCCCGTCACCACCTCCGACTTCTCGAAGATCGCCTGGTCCTTGCAGCGGAAGAAGCTCCGGCCGTCCGCCGTGAGTGCACGCTCGACCGCGGCATCCCGTACGCGCGCGGCCGGCTCGTAGTCTTCGGCGGCGAAGACAATGTCGACGCCGAGATCCCTCGCCAGGCGCGGGATCGCCTCCACGGCCGACGCGTGCACGACGACCAGCGCGGCGCCGTGCCGCCGCAGGCGCAGGTCGAGTTCGAGGACGGCGGCATGGATGAACTCGACGCGCCGATCAGCGGTTACTCCGGCGGCCAGCAGCGGATCGAGGATCGCGCGGTCGAAAACGAAGGCGCAGTAGACGCGGCGGCAGGTGGCAAGTGCGGCGGCCAGCGCGCCGTTGTCGTCGAGGCGAAGGTCGCGGCGGAGCCACACCAGTCCGGTGTCGTGTTTCATCGCAAGGGAGATCTGACCGGCCGGAAGCGTCGTGCAGGAGCGTCGGGGCGAGGCGCCTTGGGTGCAGTTTACAATCGGCACCATGCCGAGCGACTCGATGGACCTGAGGCATCAGTTCCTGATCGCCATGCCTGCCATGGCGGATCCGAACTTTTCCGGCTCGGTGGTCTATATCTGCGATCACAGCGACCGCGGTGCCCTGGGCCTGGTGATCAACCGGCCGACGGAGTTGAGCCTTTCGACGCTGTTCGAGCGCATCGACCTCAAGCTCGAAATTGCCCCCTGGAAGGATGCGCCGGTGTTCTTTGGCGGCCCCGTCCAGACCGAGCGGGGCTTCGTGCTGCACGTGCCGCCCGGGACCTACAGCTCGACGCTCACGGTGACCCCGGATATCTCGTTGACGACGTCAAAGGATGTGCTCGAAGCCGTGGCTGGCGGCAGTGGCCCTGAAAAGATGCTGGTGACACTCGGCTATTCCGGCTGGGGCGCCGGTCAGCTCGAAGGCGAAATCGCCGCAAATGCCTGGCTGACGGTCACCGCCACACCGCAGATCCTGTTCGACACGCCGCCCGAGGGCCGTTACGAGGCAGCATTGCAACTGCTCGGGGTGCAGGCCACCCAGCTCACCGGACAGGCAGGTCATGCCTAGTGTGCGCGCTGCCCAGTCCACCGGTGTCGGTGCAGTTTCCTTTCCCGCGTTTACTGACGTAATGGCGGACGAAGTCGTGCTGGGCTTCGACTACGGCGAGCGCCGGACCGGGGTCGCGATTGCCAACACGGTCACGCGGCAGGCGCGTCCGCTGACGACGATCGAGGCACAGACCGGGGCTGTCCGCTGGAGCGCGGTCCAGCGCCTCGTCGACGAGTGGCAGCCGGCGCGCTTCGTCGTCGGCATCCCGCGCCATCCGGATGGCACGTCGCACGAACTGACAGCGCGCTGCGAACGCTTCGCGCGGCAGCTTGAAGGGCGTTACGGGCGGCCCGTGGCACGCGTCGACGAGCGCTACAGCTCGGCGGCGGCCGGGCGGGTCGCCGACGTCGACGCGGAAGCGGCCGCGGTCATCCTGCAGCAATGGCTGAACGAGGGCGCCGATGCTTGAGCTCGATGCCGAGACGATCTACCGCGCACTCGCCGCGCGGGCCCGGGAGAGTTTCGCCGGTGCCGCGCTGAAGCTGGTGGGCGTGCATACCGGGGGCGTCTGGCTGGCCGAGCGACTGCGGCGGGAACTCCATATCGAAGCGCCGGTGGGCATCCTCGATGTTTCGTTCTATCGCGACGACTTCGATCGCAGCGGCCTGAAGCCGGACGTGCGGCCCTCGCAGATTGCTTTCGAGGTCGCCGGCAGCCACATCCTGCTGGTCGACGACGTGCTCAATACCGGGCGCACGGTGCGGGCCGCCATGAACGAGATCTTCGACTACGGCCGGCCGGCCCGCATCGACCTTGCCGTGCTGGTTGACCGCGGCGGACGCGAGCTGCCGATCGCGGCCACCGTGGTCGGCGCCACGATCGAGGTTCCGGCTGACATCGGCGTCGTGCTGACACGCGATGACGACCAGCGTCTGCATCTGACCATGGAGAAACGCAGTGGCGAGTAACCCGCAGCTGAACCGCCACGGCGAGCTGCATCACCTGCTGTCGATCGATGGCCTGCCGCGACCGGTCGTCGAGCGCATCCTGACGACGGCCGACAGCTTCATCAACATCGCCGAGCGCGAAGTCAAGAACGTGCCGCTGCTGCGCGGCAAGAGCGTCTTCAACCTGTTCTTCGAGAACAGCACGCGCACGCGGACGACCTTCGAGATCGCCGCGCGGCGCCTGTCGGCCGATGTCTTCAACCTCGACATCACGCGATCGAGCACGGCCAAGGGCGAGTCGCTGCTCGACACAATCGACAACCTGACCGCGATGCAGGCCGATATGTTCGTCGTGCGCCACGCGACGAGCGGTGCTCCGTACCTGATCGCGCGCCATGCTTCGGAAAGCGCGCCGCATGTGCACGTCATCAATGCCGGCGACGGGCGCCATGCGCACCCGACGCAAGGCCTGCTCGACATGTACACGATCCGTCACTACAAGAAGGATTTCAGCAACCTGACGGTGGCGATCGTCGGCGACATCCTGCACTCGCGGGTTGCGCGTTCCGACATCCACGCGCTGACGACGCTCGGCGTGCCGGACGTACGTGCGGTCGGGCCCCTGACGCTGCTGCCGGCCGGGCTCGAGCAGATGGGCGTGCGTGTCTTCACGAAGCTCGACGAAGGCATCCGCGGGGCCGACGTCATCATCATGCTGCGGCTGCAGAACGAGCGCATGCGCGGTGCGCTGCTGCCGAGCGCCCAGGAGTACTTCGCGCACTATGGGCTGACGCCCGAGCGGCTCGCACACGCGAAGCCCGGTGCGATCGTCATGCATCCGGGCCCGATGAACCGCGGCGTGGAGATCGACTCGCGCGTGGCGGATGGCAGCGCGGCGGTCATCCTGCCGCAGGTGACCTTCGGCATTGCGGTGCGCATGGCGGTGATGTCGATCGTCGCGTCGTCGGCGAGAATGCAATGAACGTCGCGATCGTCAACGGCCGCATCGTCGATCCGGCCTCCGCGCACGACGCGCAGGGCGGGCTCTACATCGCCAACGGGCGGATCGCGGGCATCGGTCGCGCACCGGAGGGTTTTCGCGCCGATCGCACGCTCGAAGCGCGTGGCGCCGTGGTCGCGCCGGGGTTGGTCGACCTCTGCGCACGGTTGCGTGAGCCCGGCTCCGAGGGTGCGCTGAAGGTCGAGATGCGCGCCGCGCTGGCCGGTGGGGTCACCGGCGTCGTGTGTCCGCCGGACACCGACCCGCCGCTGGACGAGCCGGGGTTGGTGCGCATGCTGCGCCAACGATCGCGCGAAGCGGCGGGCGCGCGTACCTATCCGCTCGGGGCGCTTACGGTTCAACTGAAGGGCGAAGTACTGGCCGAGATCCAGACCCTTGCCGAAACCGGGTGTGTGGCCTTCATGCAGACCCGCAGCCTGCCGCATGACAACGGTTCGCTGCTGCAGGCCATGCGGTACGCGCGTACGTTCAACCTGCCGCTGTGGCTGCGGCCGGTCGAGGACACGCTGGCAGGTTCCGGAGTCGCGGCGGCTGGGCCCGTCGCGGGCCGGCTGGGGCTGCCGTCGATTCCCGTTGTGGCTGAAACGGTCGCCTTGCACACGATCTTCGAACTGCAGCGCGCCACAGGCGCGCGGGTGCACGTGTGTCGCCTCTCGTCGGCGGCCGGGGTCGAACTGGTGCGCCGGGCCAAGGCCGAAGGCCTGCCGGTGACGGCGGACGTCGCCATCCACCATGTGCATCTGATCGACGTTGACATCGGCTACTTCGATCCGAACTTCCGCCTTGATCCCCCGCTGCGGTCGCAGCGCGATCGCGAGGCCATCGTCGCCGGCCTAGCCGATGGGACGATCGACGCGATCTGCTCCGACCACGCGCCGCTCAGTCTCGAGGAGAAACTGCTGCCCTTTGGCGAGGCCGAACCGGGTGCAACAGCGCTCGAAACGCTGCTCCCGTTGACGCTGAAGTGGGCGACGGAAAACAGGATTGCCTTGCCGGCCGCATTGGCGAAGGTCACGAGCCGGGCGGCGGAGATCCTGGGCGAGGACACGGGCCGGCTGGCCCTTGGCGCCAAGGCCGACGTGGTTGTCTTCGACCCGGAGGCGCACTGGCGCGTCACGCCGGAGAACCTGCGCAGCGCCGGCAAGTGCACGCCCTATGCGGGTTACGAACTGCAGGGCCGCGCCCGCTTCACGCTTGTTGGCGGAGACGTCCGCCACGAGGCGGAGTAGCAGTGCGTTACCTGCTGGCGCCGCTGCGCGCGGTGCTGCTGGTGCCGCACATCCTGCTTGGACTGGGCATCGCGTTCATCGCGTTTCCGCTGAGCCGGTCGCAGGCCACCCGCAACCGCATCAATCACTGGTGGTCGCGCTGGGTGCTGCGCCTGTGCGGCGTGCGCCTGCGCGTCAGCGGCCAGCCGCTCAGCGATGAACTCGTCAGCACGGGCATGACGCCCGGCCGCAAGGGGCGGCTTCTGCTCTCGAATCACATCTCCTGGCTCGACATCTTTTCGATCAATGCGGCGATGCCGTGCCGCTTCGTTGCGAAGGCCGAGATCGTGCGCTGGCCCGTCATCGGCGGCATGGTCGGGCACTCCGGCACGCTTTTTATCGAGCGGGGCAAGCGGCGCGCCGTCGCGACGGTCAATGAGGCCGTGCAGGGCTATCTGCGGGAAGGGGAAAGCATCGGCATATTCCCCGAGGGCACGACGACGCGGGGCGACCGCCTGCTGCCGTTCCACTCGAACCTGCTTGCGCCGGCCCTGCAGGAGAATTGCCCGGTCTGGCCGATCGGCCTGCGCTACACCCAGCGTGGCCAGTTCAGCGACGCCGCCGCGTTTGTCGGTGACATGGGCCTCGCCGCATCCATCGCCAACGTGCTCGTTGCCGACGATCTCGAGATCGAAGTTGCATTCCTGCCGGCGCTGGGAGCCGCCGCGTATGAAAGCCGGCACACGCTGGCACGCGCCGCGCATGCGGCGCTGTCGGCCCACTTTGGCCTGGTCGAAGTGCCTGAGCGCGCCGAAGCGCCCGACAACAACAGCGCGGCCTAGTCGCCGCCAGGCGCCTGCGACTGCGGGCACTCGACCTGGAACAGCGCGCCGTCGTCGAGGCGCAGCGCCGTGAGCTTGCCGCCCCAGACGCAGCCGGTATCAATGCCAGTGACGTTGGAGCGATGCACGAGCCCCTCCGTCGACCAGTGACCGAACACGATTGGCGTGTCGCGCGTCGCGCGGTTGGGATGATCGAACCACGGCACCGTCCCGGCCGGTGCGGCGGCTGCGCCGTCCTTGAACTTCAGGTGCATGCGGCCCGCGGCATCGACGATGCGCAGTCGCGTGAGGGCGTTGACGATGAAACGCAGGCGATCGTCGCCTCGAAGCGCTTCGTCCCAGAGTTCGGGCTGGTTGCCGTACATGCGCCGCAGAAAATCGCGGTAGTCGTCCCGCAGAAGACGCTGCCGGACCTCTTCGGCGCGCTCCAGGGTCTGCCCACGCGTCCACTGTGGCGGCACGCCCGCGTGCACGAAGAGATGGCCGTTTTCCTCGTGCGCCAGTGGCAGCGTGCGCAGCCAGTCGATCAGCGCGCGCCGGTCGGGCGCATCGAGGATCTCCTGCAGCGTGTCAGAGTCGTGCAGTGGCCGGATGCCGGCATCGACGGCGAGCAGGTGCAGATCGTGATTGCCGAGCAAGGCCGAGGCCGTGCCGGACTCAACGCGCTGCTTGACCGCGCGCAACGTGGCGAGCGACTGTGGGCCACGGTTGACGAGGTCGCCCACGAAGATCAGCCGGCGCGCGTCCGGAAGCCTAGGAAGCAGCGCTTCGAGGCTGGCGAGGCAACCCTGCAAGTCACTGATGGCGTAGGTGCTCATGGCTGCCATCGTAACGGCTGCGTCGAGGCCGTTTGTTAGCATCGCCTTGGTTCAGATCACCCGTCAGCCCATGAAACCCGTCCGCAAGGCCGTCTTCCCCGTCGCCGGGCTCGGCACCCGCTTTCTGCCGGCCACCAAGGCGATGCCGAAGGAGATGCTGCCGATCGTCGACAAGCCGCTGATCCAGTACGCCGTGGAAGAGGCCTCGGCAGCCGGCATCACGCAGATGATCTTCATCACCGGGCGGCACAAGCGGTCGATCGAGGATCACTTCGATCGCGCGCCGGAACTGGAGGCCGAGCTGGCCGCCAAAGGCAAGACCGAACTGCTGGAGATCGTGCGCAACATTTCCCCGGAGACGGATGTCTTCGTCTACATCCGCCAGCCCGAGCCGCTGGGGCTGGGCCATGCCGTGCTGTGTGCGGAGCCGGTGGTGGGCGACGAGCCTTTCGCCGTGATCCTGGCCGATGATTTGATCGATGCTGAACGGTCGGCCGTCGCGCAGCTTTGCGACGCCCGTGCCGCACTGGGCGGCGGCAGCGTGCTTGCGGTGGAGGACGTGCCGCGCGCCGAAACGAAGAAATACGGCATCGTCAGCAGCACGCCTCTCGACGAGCGCAGCTCGCGAATCTCGCACATCGTCGAGAAGCCGGCACCGGAGCAGGCACCGTCCACACTCGCCGTGCTCGGCCGCTACGTGCTCGAGCCGGAAATCTTTGCGCACCTGCGCTCGATCCCGCGCGGGGCTGGGGGCGAAATCCAGCTCACCGATGCGATCGCGCGGCTGGTGCCGGACGGAACCACCTACGCCTACCGGTATGAGGGCCGACGCTTCGACTGCGGCTCCAAGGAAGGCTTCCTGAAGGCCACTGTGCACTACGCGCGCAAGGCCGGCTACGCGCTGTGACGAATCAGTCGCGTTCGTAGTCTTCCGCAGAGGCGGCGCGCGCGCGCAGTCGGTACAGGCGGAAAGGCATGAAGAAGAGCGCAAAGTAGACCGCGCACACGACAAGGTACGACCAGAAGATCCAGCGGTCGGCCACGCCGGTCTTCCACATCGCTGTGCCGATCAGCGCCAGCACGACGTTCGCCCCGACCAGCAGCCCCAGCGTCTGCCACGGACCGAAGCCCCGGCGCAGCAGCATGTGATGGATGTGATCGCGGTCGGCCGCCATCGGGCTGCGGCGTCGCGCCAGCCGGCGTACGGTGACCGTGAAGACGTCCATCAGCACAATTCCGAGCACCCACAGCATCACGGGCGGGGGCACGGCGGTGCCTGCACGCTGTGTCAGCGCCACCGAGAACCATGCCACGGCGAAGCCGAGCACCATGCTGCCGGCGTCACCCATGAAGGTGCGGTGGCGGCCGCGCAGCGGCCAGGGAAGGTTGAAGAACAGGAAGCCGGTCAGGGCGCCAGCCAGCACGATCAGGATCTTGGCGGCGTTGGCGTCGCCGATCGTCCAGGCGAAGCCTGTCAGAACCAGCAGGATGCCCAGTACGAGGCTGCCGGCGAGGCCATCGAGGCCGTCGAGCATGTTGATGGCGTTGACGACCGCCAGCGCGGCCAGCACCGTCAGCGGGATGGCCCAGTGGCGTGTGTTGATCGGGTTGGTGCCGAAGAGATCGCCCAGGTTCACCAGAAAATTCTCGCCCCAGGAGGTCATCAGCAGTGCGGCGACGACCTGCAGCAGGAGCTTGGTGCCGGGCGAGACTTCGCCCAGGTCGTCCATTAGCCCCACCAACGCCAGTAGCAACACACCCGCGAAGAGCGCGCTGTACTGGGCGAATGCCGAGAAAGACACCGCCAGGGCGAGGATCATTCCGGCCGTGATGGCGATGCCGCCCGTCAGCGGTACCGGCGCAGCGTGGCGCTTGCGTCCGCCGGGATGATCCACGAGGCCCCAGCGCTCGGCGGGCCGGCGCAGCATTAGGATCAGCAGCCCAGAGAAGAACGCCGCGGCGGCAGCCTGCGCGAGATAGGTCAGGGGAACGGCGGTGAGCATGGCGCGGATTATCCGCGAAGCCCGCGCGGAGGCTCAGCGCCCAGGGACGAGGCGCCGGTACAGCGCAACGGTCTTGTCGACCATCTGCCTGACGGAGAATTCCTCGGCAACGCGACGGCGACCGGCCTCCCCCAGCCGCGTGCGCAGCGCCGGGTCGCCGAGCAGGCGGTTCAGTGCCTGCGCCAGCTCCGGCTCGTTCCCGGGCTCGACCAGCAGCCCCGTGACTTCGTCCAGCGTGACGTATTCGACGCCGGTGCCGAGCCGCGTGGCCACGACTGGCTTGGCGCAGTGCATGGCCTCCAGCTGGACCAGCCCGAACTGCTCCGCGCGTTCGGTCGAGGGCATGCAGAACACATCACAGGCGTCGTAGTAGGCGATCAGTTCGGCGTCGGGAATGAAGCCGACGAAGCGGACGCGTTCGGCCACCCCCGCCTCCTGCGCGACGCGTCTCAGGCTCTCCGTCAGCGGCCCGCGTCCGCCGATCCAGAGTTCTGCATCGACCGCGCGCATAGCGCGGATCAGGACATCGAACCCCTTGTAGTAGACGTGCCGGCCGACGGTGAAGATACGGGGTCGGCCGCCGCGCTCTGGCGCCAGCCGGGCGCGTGTCGCGCGGGCGGCATCGCCCCATCCGAGTGCCTCGGGATCGAAACCGTAGGGTATGACTTCACGCAACTGCCCCGGCTTGCCCTTCGCCATCTGCTGCGATGAGCTGAAGTGCTGGGGCGTGGCGCCGATGATCGCGTCAGCATCGCGCACGAACGCATCGAGGAACGACCGGTAGACCGCGAGCGCAGTGCGTTGCTTGATGATGTCACTGTGCCACGAGATCACCCGCTTGACCGAGCGCGGGAGCATCATCGCGGTGAGTTGCCCCAGCGGGTCCGGGAAGTGCAGGTGCACGATGTCGAAGCGGTGCTGGCGGTACAGCCGCCGCGCGAGCAGCGGCATCGACGGCGCGACAGCGACGCTCGCGACAATGCCGTGACTGGCGGCAAGCACCGTCAGATAGCGGTACTGGCGATGCTCGTCGGTGCGGGCGACGTCGTTCGCGACGAGATTGACGGCCACGATGTCCGCCGGCAGCCCGCCGAGCAGCGCGCGCAGGTAGCGCTCGATGCCACCGACGTCGCCGTCGAACTTGCCGAGGTGGAGGACTTTCAATCGCAGACTTGCGCCCGGACCATCGGCGCGGCTTTCACTTGACGACGCGAAGTTCGAAGAAGATGTTGTACAGGGGATAGAGGAACGCGTAGCGGTTTTCGTACTCGGCCTTGTTACGGTTGGCCCAGTCCAGTGCCCAACGATGGAATCCCCGTCGTATGGGCCGCTCTTCAACGTCGTACTCGCAGCGGATCATCTCGAAACGAGCCTTGGAATAGCCCAGACGGAAAGTCGGCGTTCCTTCGATGAAGTAGTCGAAGCTCCGGGAGGTGAAAGCGCGCCGATGGGTCGGGTCGGAGTAGTAATTGACGCTGCTCATGAATGGTGCGCTGACCACGACCGTGGCGCCGGGGCTGCCGACCCGCCAGATTTCCTCCATCGTATGGACGAAGTCCGAGACATGCTCCAGGACATCGCGGCAGATGATGCGGTCCCAGGCGTCGTCGGCGAGCGGATAGGGAAAGACATCCAGGTCGTGAATTAGGTCCGCGGAGGAGCCAACGATGATGTCGATGCCGAATGCCCCGGGCGCCTTGTTGAATCCGCAGCCGAACTCGAGAACACGAGCGCTGGCGGCGATCGGTGCGCCGGCCCGATCCATCACTTCGTGATCACGCAGAGGCCGCCGTGCTGCAGGCGCTGATCAGCAAAGAGCCGAGCAAGGTTGAGCAAACGGCGCCACCAGGGCTGCTCGATTCGCGTGAGAGCGGCGAGATTGATGCCATACAGACCAATGATTGACAGCGTCGGATCGGGCAGGAATTCAAAGCGTGAGTATCCGATGCTGCGGCACAGGTCCCGGATGTGATGTGGCGGCATGTCCTTCTCTGTCACGCCATAGAGTTCCATCGCCCTCAGTGAATCCGGGCTCTTTGAATGGCCCGCGCCGGGCTCGTGAGTCACGAGTATGCCGCCCGGGCGCAACGCCCGGTAGACACTTTCCAGCGCCGCACGCTCGTCGACGGCGTGATGCAGAGAGTCGTAGAACACAGCGCAGTCGAACGGCTCAGAAAAATTCAGCGATTCGTAATCGGACAGGATGAATTCGAGGTTTTCGGCTTCGTACCGCGCCCGGTTGCGCTCCGCGTACTGGATCATGTCCGGCGCAATGTCCTGCCCCATGACCCGGTATCCGCGCCGCGCGAAGAAGGCACTGGTCCATCCGGTGCCGCAACCGAGATCGAGCAGGCGCGCCGGCGGCGTTGGCAGCAACGCCATGATGAGACCGATGTCGACCAGGTTCTTGGAGCAGGTGAAATGCGAAAACGGCTTGTCGAAGGCGGCCTTCGCGCCTTCGTCGCCGATGTTCTTCATGTAGTCGATTTCGCCTTGCTTCAC